>Ga0111180_1002_pt1 | contig 62586 bp, 64 predicted proteins | sample DeeMarSWOR324_28_FD_80237 | JGI IMG/M metagenome (GOLD analysis project Ga0111180, IMG submission 80237) | Deltaproteobacteria bacterium SM23_61
TGCTTGCAATCATGAGGCGCCTATCTCTCCCAACCGGTGGCGGGGGTATCGGTTATTTCTTCGAAGCTTACTTATTCCGCCCCCGCTGCGCTTTGCGGATGACCAAAAGGGGGTTCACGGAAAGCGGATCTCCCGCCGATGCTTGCTGCGCAATCTGGCTTTCCTTCCGGGCCCTTGGCAGGCTTTCTTGAAACATTCGACCAACGAATTTGGAGATGAACCTTTCTTTTTTGTCTGCCTGTTTTGAACCTTTGGATTTCGAATTTTTCGACCCTACGAAACGGACAGGCCCGGACGATATGGGCTTAGATTATATTCCTCGGCTTCGCCGGGCGGACCTTTTTCCCCGCCATCATGGAGAAGGGGCTGCCCGTGTCCGATGGCCGATGATCCAGCCCTTTCAGCTGGGCCTGGTAGCTCCTTTTCGAAAAGGTGATGTGTTCCATCACCAGTCTCTCCAGCCGGGCCCGGTCCCGTTCCTCGATGGCCCGCAGAATCTCCCGGTGTTCCAGGATCGACTGCTCGATCCGCTGGGGCAGGGACCAGGCGTTGTACCCCACGATATGAGCCTTGGTGCGCAGGAAGTCGATGATCTCGCAGAGGTAACGGTTGCGGCAGGCCTGGTAGACGGTCCGGTGGAATTCCAGGTCCTTTTCGATCATCTGGGGGGTCTTGCGCCGCAGGTGGCTTTCCAATTCCCGGAGAAGTACCTTCAGCCTCTGGATCTCTTCCGGACGGATGTGCTTTAAAACCAGGCCGGCGGCGGTCTTCTCGATGGCCACCCGGGCGAAATAGAGCTCTTCCACCTCCTCCACCGTCAGGTCGGCCACGGTGGCCCCCCGGAAAGGGGCCGTACGGATGAGTCCCCTGGCTTCCAGTCGTTTCAGGGCTTCCCGGATGACCGTGCGGCTGACCCCGTACCGGGAAATGAGCTCCATCTCCACCAGCCGCTCCCTGGGCTTGAGCACCCCGGAAAGGATGGCTGCCTCCATCTTCTGCATGACCCGGGTAGACTGAACGGCGGAAATCACGGCGATCGCGGTTCCTGTCCCAATTTTTAAAATACAATTATGTATACAATTCCAGGCGGTGCATGTCAAGCGGTTTTTCATGATGCAGGAGGCGTTCGTCCAAAGCCCTCCCGCAGGGAAATGCCTCAGGGTGATTTTTTCCCGGGAGGGATCTCCGCTTCCAATCTCCAACCCGGCAGGGCGTGTTCATCCTTTTTTTTGATCAGCAGCCAATCTTTCCCCGTCTTGCTCTTTTTAAGCTGCACGAGGGCAAATGTTCCCCGGAGCTTTTTCCCCTCCAGCCAGAAGACCCTTCTCCCCTTTTTCATTTCGACGGGCTCATAGAGCCCATGGTCCCAGATGACGACCTGACCGGCCCCGTATTCCCCCTCAGGTATGGTTCCTTCAAAATCGAGATACGCCAGGGGGTGGTCCTCCACCTCCACCGCCAGCCGTTTATCAGCCGGGTCCATGGAGGGCCCTTTCGGAACCGCCCAGGAGCGCAGAACGCCCTCCATCTCCAGGCGAAAATCAAAGTGGAGGCGGGAGGCATGGTGTTCATGAACGACGAAACGGAGCGCCATGGCGGACCCCTTTGGGGGGAGGGGCGGGGATAAGAAAATGGTGAGAAGCCCCTTCTCCCAAAATCAGAAATCATGCTAACTTCAATGGGTTATATAACCCGCCTGGGAAATAATGCTTGACTTCCCGGTTTGAAAAAATTATCCTAAAATAGTAAAGTTGTAAAGGGCTTGGCTCATGATACGGAAAGCCGCCTAGCTCTTTAGGGCGAGGGCGGCATTTTTATTTTGGGCCCCAGGGTTCACCACCCGGTAACGCCCCGAGACTTTCCGGCCTTCTCGCTCCTCCCTTCAGGGAAGGACAAATCGAAAACGAAAGGAAGACAACATGAATAAAAATCTTTATATCGGGAACTTGCCGGCGAAGGTAACCGAAGAGGACCTGAAGGCGAACTTTTCCGAAGTGGGGAAAGTCTTGACCGTGAACGTCATCAAGGATAAATTTACCGGACTTTCCAGGGGATTTGGGTTTGTGGAAATGGAAACCGAGGAAGCGGCAAAAGAGGCCATCCAGCGGTTCAATGGCGGGCAGCTTCTGGGAAATACCATCACGGTCAATGAAGCCCACCCCAAGAGGGATTCCGAAGGCGGACGGGGGGGCGGAGGCTTTAGAAGCGGGCGGGGCGGCGGAGGCCGCCGGTATTAATGGAAATGCGAATTCGGAATGCGCTCTGAACCGGGTAAGGTTCAGGGCCAGGCCCTGAATCCCATGTGGTTCGGGGCTGCCCTGCACTCCACGTGGTGGTGGGCGGATTGGGGAATACCGATCAGAATAGGAAGCTTCGAGTAAAATCGGGTGAAGGTGGAGATGAAAATCCTCGAGCGACTCTTTAATAATCAGAAACAAACCGAAAAGAAGGAAAGCCTGGGCCGCAACGATGTCTGCTGGTGTGGCAGTGGGAAGAAATACAAACGTTGTCACCTGGATTCCGACGCCCACAAGCAACGCATGCGGAACGGGTTGGGCGGAAAACCAAGGTAGGGCGCAGAGAAATTTGGCCTCTCCCGACTCCTCGACCAAGCGCTAGGGGGCAAATGGATGAGAAAAGCACCCCTCAAAGCGCTTTTTCTTTTCTGGCTGCTCGCCGCTTTGGCGGGGTGCGCAACGCCGGACAAGAAGGGCGGCGGCATCCCGAGTGATCCAAGCCAACCGGCAAGCGTTCCCCGGGCGGTTCCGGTAATCACCCAATCCTTTGCTTCTCCCCAAATTTCTCCGGGGAGTAACTGGAAGGTCTACCTCAAGGCTTTGGATGCCGACGGGGACATGAAAGCATTCTTCTGCACGATCCATCAGCCGGGAGTGGGGATTTACCCGGTGAGCATTACCCGGATCCAGGAAGGAAATCAGAAGGAATTATCGGGGTTTCTTTTTCTGACCGTTAGCGCCTTCCGGAATTTGGATCTCCTGGAACTCGCCCTCACGGTTCAGATCCAGGACCGCGCCGGGCAGTTCAGTAAACCGGTGGAATTTCCCCTCACCATCAATTCCCGGTATGCCCAGGAACCTCCTCCCGCGGGAGTCTTCCAGGAGAACAACCTGGGCCCCATCATGATCCAGCTCCGCACCGTGGGTGACGATGACCGGCCAAATCTCTTCCACCGGTTTCGGCGGTAAAAAATACCTTCAGGCCTCGGTGTCGAGGAGCATAAAAATCTCTTCACAAACAGGCTGATAAATGATATCCCCCCCTGCCGCCGGTCGCCCTAAAGATTTCCCCCAAAAATGTCGATAAGTTGCATGAAGACACGGGGCCGCTCATGCCGCCAGTGTGCTGGCCCCCATCGGTAAGGTTTTTAAAGGGCTCTTGAACGATGATGAAGCCTTTCCCCGCACTGATTCTATTCTTTCTCCTGATTCCAACTCCTTCCTGGGCGCAGACTTATGAAAAATGGGTTGAGGAGTGCCATTCATATAAAGACGTCGCCCAATGGCTGAACGGCAATTTTCAGTATGATCAAATTCGAGACGGGGAAAGCCGCCTCTCCCGGAATACCAGGGCAAAGCCTCCGAGGGTTCAGGCCCCGGAAGAAACCTTCCGTCACAGAACCGGCGGTTCCCTGGATGCCGCTCTATTTGCCAGAAAAACGCTGAACCGGATCAATCCCGACTACCGTGCCCGGATCATCCACATTGCCCCGGACCGGACCCATGTTCATTATCTGTGCGGCTTTTACGTGGGAGGGAAACTCTTCGTCATGGATTACTGGAATTCCCAGGAGAAATTGATCGGCACCCACGGCCCTTTCGAAAACCTCAAAGATTACGTGCAGAGATTTTACCTGAAACACCAGCCTCAGCACCAAAGCCTTTTCAGCTGCAGCTTCGGCTTTCCCCCGGGCAAACTTTCCAAGTCGCCATAGCTCCCACCCATCCTATTTGCCGCGCGAAAATGCCCCAAGGGAACAGAATCCCGGCGACTCTGGCGCAAACCGGCCTTGCGGCCATATCCCTCCAATCCCCACAAGCCGTGAAGAAATTGAAGCAGGGATGGGGAAACCCCTTCTGGTTATCCAGGAGTTACGCCCAGACTTTCCCTCACTTGAACTTTTTCTCACCTTCCCCGGTTCAAGGGGGGCTCACTCTTTTCGCTTCTCTTCAGCGGATGGATTGGGTTTGGCCTCAGGTTTGGGGATTCCGTTGATGAAATCCCTCAACCGCTTGGCCGGCATCCAGCCGGGATGCATCCGTCCGTCGGGCAGAACCAGAGCCGGGGTCCCGGTGATACCCAGAGACCGGGCCACTTGGATATTAAGGTCGATCTCCTTACTATCGCATTGTGGCTTGGGGATTTCCTTTTTGGCGAAGGCATCTTCCAGCATCTTCAGGGACCGGTTGCACAGGATGCTCTTCGATTTCCAGTAGGCGTCTTTGTGAAAGTTTAGGGGGTAGAGGAGAATGAAAAAAACGATGTCTTTGTTCTCTCTGACAACCTTCTCCATCTCCCAATGGAGTTTGCCGCAGTAGGGGCAGTCCGGGTCGGTAAAAACCGCGACTTTCTTGGGAGCGACCGGGTCCCCCATGACCAGGGCCTGGTTCAGGGGGATCTTGGAGAAGTCCACTCTCCGGCTCTCCCGAAGCATGGTCAGCCGCTCCGCGGTCTTGTTCTTCCTGGTTTTGACCTCGATGATGGAGCCCGAAACCACGAGGGCCTTGGAAAAATCGATGTAGAATACGCCCGGTCTCCCTTTGTTGATGATCGAAACCTCCCAGAGGCCTTTCAGGGGGCTCAACTGAATCTTCACAATCTCCGCATCAGGGGCTTTCAGGTTCCTAAGAATTTCCTTGACTTCCTGGTTGGATATGGTGTGGCACTTCATGCAGTCCTTCTCACAGCCGGTCTCATCGAAGGCCTTCAGGGAAGATGGATTCAGCTGCAGGAGGGCGCAGGCCAGAAAAACCGCTGCAAACAGGAGAAAAAAGGTTCGAAACATAAGGATTTGTCTCCATTCCTTCCGGGATTAAAATTCATTATAACTCATTGTGCTTGCAATTTTCATTCCCAAAATAGGCGATTTTTTAATTTACCGGCCCCTTTCTTCTTCCTCCCGGGGCTTCATTCCCCTAGAAAAGCCTTCTTGAACAAGGTCACTCAACCCCGAAATCGTCCCCGGGGCACTGCGTATAACTTGCGCTCGGGGATAAAATCCCGTAATTTAAAATAAAGGAATTCCTCTTTTCTACGAGCCGGAGTTTTTGCCCCCCATGGAGGAAGGATGAATTGTTACCAGCTGGACGATCGGGAAATATTGCAGATATTTGACACTTCGGAATCGGGACTGACCGAGGAAGAAGCCGGCCAACGGCTGCGTCGGTACGGCCCCAACCGGCTGGCCGAAGAAGAGAAAATCAGCCGAGTGAAGGTCTTCTTGCATCAGTTCGCCAGCCCGCTGATCTACATTCTCCTGCTGGCTGCCGTCGTAACCCTTCTTTTGCGGGAATACGTGGATGCGGGGGTGATCCTCTCCGTTCTGATCCTCAACGCGGTGATCGGGTATTTGCAGGAGTTCAAGGCCGAAGAGAGCGTGCGGGCCTTGACGAAGATGATCATCCCCCAGGCACGGGTCTGGAGAGAAGGGAGAGAAAAGGAAATCCCCAGCGAAGAATTGGTCCCCGGCGACGTGGTGATCCTCGCCTCGGGGTCCAAGGTGCCCGCGGACATCCGCCTGCTCAGCGAAATCGATTTGAAGATCGATGAATCCATGCTCACCGGCGAATCGGTCCCGGTGGACAAAGATCCCGCCCCCCTCAAGGTTGAAAACTTATCCCCCGGCGATCAGCTCAACATGGCCTTCATGGGCACGATTGTGGTAAGCGGGCGGGGGCGGGGGATTGTGGTGGCCACCGGAGGGCAAACCTCCCTGGGAGGGATCGCCCGGGAGGTCCGGGAAGCGCAGGTCGCCACGACTCCCCTGCAGGAAAAATTCCATCGTTTTTCCAACCGCATCGGCCTGGTGGTGCTGGGGGCTGCGGTGATCCTGGTGGTCATCGGCGTTCTCATCGGAGAACCCCTCAAGGATATGTTCATGACCGCCGTGGCCGCCGCCGTGGCCACCATTCCGGAAGGGCTTCCTGTCGTGCTCACCATCGCCCTGGCCGCCGGAATCCGGCGGATGGCCCGGAAAAATGCCATTATCCGCCAGCTCCCCGCGGTGGAAACCCTGGGAAGCACCACGGTCATCTGCACCGACAAAACCGGAACGCTTACCCAGAATGAGATGACCGTGAAAGTGGTCTTCGACGGCGAGCATGTCTTCAATCTGACCGGAACCGGGTATTCCCCCGAAGGGGAAATCCTCCACGAATGGGTGCCTGCCTCGGAAAAGGAGCGCAAACAGCTTTTCATGGCCCTGCGAATCGGTCTCCTCTGTAACGAATCCACCCTCTACCGGGACAACGGGGAATACCGGGTCAACGGGGACCCGACGGAGGGCGCCCTGATCGCCGCCGCCATGAAGGGCGGGCTCCGGCCGGAAGGAGAGAGAGAAGAATACCGGCAAATCGGCCTGCTTCCTTTTGAATCCGATTATGGCTACATGGCCACTCTTCACCTCCAGGGCGGGAAAAAATGGATCTTCGTGAAGGGCGGGCTGGAAAAAATGCTGGACCTGTGCACCAGCTGCCTGGCCACGGAGGAAATCAGGATTCAGGAGATCCTGGAGACTTCCAACCGGTTCGCCCGGGAGGGCATGCGGGTGTTGGCCATGGCCTACAAGGAAGCTCCGGCAGACCTGGAGCTCCTGCGCCACCAGGAGGTGGAAGGGAATTTGATTCTGGCCGGGATTCAGGGGATGATCGATCCTCCCCGCCCCGAGGTGAAGGAGGCCATTCAAGGCTCCCGGCAAGCGGGAATCCGGGTGGTCATGATCACCGGGGACCATCCCGCTACGGCCGTGGCCGTCGGAAAGACGCTGGGGATCTTCCATGATGAATCCGAGGTCCTGACCGGCAAGGATGTGGAGGGGATGAGCGACGAGGACTTATTCGCCCGCGTTTCCAGCGTCTCCGTGTATGCCCGGGTGGCTCCTCATCACAAGCTGCGCATCGTCCAGCAGCTGATCAAACAGGGGGAGGTCGTGGCCGTGACCGGAGACGGGGTCAACGACGCCCCGGCCTTGAAGGCCGCCCATATCGGGGTGGCCATGGGCCGTAAGGGTACGGACGTGGCCAAGGAAGCTTCGGACATGGTCGTCACCGACGACAACTTCGCCGCCATCTTCAACGCCGTGGAGGAGGGACGGGTGGTTTTCGACAACATCCGCAAGGTCATTTTCTTCCTGATCCCCACCGGCGTGGCGGCCATCGGCTCGATCATCGGGTCGATCCTTCTTGGCGTGCCCATTCCTTACACCCCCTCCCAGCTGTTGTGGATCAACCTGGTGACCAACGGTTTACAGGTCCTGGCCTTGACCTTCGAGCCGGGGGAGAAGAATGTGATCTCCCGGCCGCCCAGGGATCCCCGGGAGGGAATCATGTCCCGGGTGCTGATCGAACGCACGGTCATCGTGGGGCTGCTCATCTCCGCCGGGGTGGTTTACAATTTCGTCAGCGAGCTGCGCGCCGGGGACACCCTGGAAAAGGCCCGGACCATGGCGGTCACCACGATGGTCTTCTTCCAATTTTTCCAATCCTGGAACAGCCGCTCGGAGGCCGAGTCCATCTTCCGCCTGAGCCCTTTCAGCAATCCTTTTCTCCTGTATGGATTGCTGGCTTCTATCCTGGCCCACCTGGCCTCCATCTATTTTCTTCCCTTTCAGTGGGTCCTGCGGACGGAACCGCTCAGCCTGGCCGAGTGGTCCAAAATCGCGGTCATGTCCCTCACCGTGATTCTGGTGGTGGAGATCGACAAAGCAATCCGGAAAAAAGGGAATCTTTCCAGGACAGGCCCGCCCCGATGAAAGAATCGCTTCCCTAGTGTCGTGTCACGGAAATAAGCTCCTAAATTCGATCCCTGGTGCCGGGAGCCGAGAGTCGGACCGCTTCCCGCCTCGGCGGGACAAAATAGACGCTGATTCCTCCCAAGCCCACGGAGATTTTACAATGTATATTGCCAATGTAGGGGCGATTCATGAATCGCCCCTACTTACGAAGGCATAGCCTCTTAGCCCCGCTTCTTTTGCGGAATCCCTGAGATGCGGTGGAAGAAGACTTCCCTCCCGCCGGATTTTGGCGGCGCGCATCCTTCCGACCCTCGGCTCCAGGTGAAATTTTATGTCCATTATTTTGGGGAAACGACACTGGGATGAGGGTCCGAATTCCTTCCGCCTGAACCCCATTGGCCGCCTCTTCTTTGTCTTTGGTTTCTCGCGGCCACGAATTTTTTCCGCAAGAAGTTCGGGGACACGGCTGGGCATATACTTGACAAAGGCAGATAATTACCTGACAATGGCTTTGATTCCTAACCCCGGGCCAAAGGAAGGCTCTGGAGATGATTCAGACTGACCTGCATCCACAAGTGGAGGCCGTGCGCCGCTTCAACCGGTTCTACACCAAACAGATCGGTTTGTTGCACGAGAAGGTATTGAGAAGCCCCTTCTCCCTGACCGAAGCACGGATCCTCTATGAGCTCGCCCACCAGGGACAAACAACGGCCTCCGGATTGGCCAAAGAGCTGGGGTTGGATGGGGGTTATCTGAGCCGCATCTTGGGGGAATTTGGAAAACGGGGGCTCCTGGCCAAACAGCCCTCCGAGACCGATGGGCGGATGAGCCTCTTGCAGTTGACGGAGAAAGGACGGAAAGCTTTTGCGACGATCGACGGACGGTCGCGGAGACAAATAGAGGCAGTGCTGAAGGGATTGGCCACGGCTGACCAAAACCGTTTGGTGGAGGCGATGAATACCATCGGCGGCCTGCTCGGCGCCCGGCCCGAACAAAAGGTTCCCTATGTGCTCCGGCCGCATCGCCCCGGCGATATGGGCTGGGTCGTCCAACGACATGCCGTGCTTTACACCGAGGAATACGGCTGGGATGAGCAATTCGAGGCTCTGGTGGCGGGCATCGTAGCGAATATCATTCAGCGCTACGATCCGAAGAGGGAACGGTGCTGGATAGCGGAAAGAGAAGGGGAGAGGGTCGGGTCTGTGGTCCTCGTCAGGAAATCAAAAACGACCGCGAAACTGCGCCTGTTGCTGGTCGAGCCGAAGGCACGCGGGCTGGGCATCGGCACCCGTCTGGTTCAGGAATGCTCGCTTTTTGCCAGGCAGGCGGGGTACCGGAAGATCGTGCTTTGGACCAACAGCGTGCTTCATGCCGCCCGCCGGATATACCAGGCGGCGGGGTACCGCTTGATCCGGGAAGAGCCTCACCATAGCTTTGGTCACGATTTGATCGGTGAAACATGGGAACTCAAGCTGTGAACCCCCTCCGGGAAAAGGCCGGGCGGTATGGAGGCCGTGGGCCTCGCCGCTTGAGCCTTTCCTGAAGCAGGTATGGAAACCCGGCAATCTTCCATAACAGACTTCATGCCCATGGCCGCCGGGGCAGCCTCCGGCATTCTGGTCGGATCGGCCATGGTGGCCACCCGCTTTGTCATTGACCAGACCCATCCCGCCTCGCTGGCGCTCTGGCGATACCTCATCGGCTTCTGCTGCCTGCTCCCGCCGGTACTCCTCTCGCCCCGCGTGCGGATGGAACGGCGGGATTTACTGCCCATCGGTTTGCTGGGAATCACCCAGTTCGGCATCCTGATCGCCCTCCTCAATTACGCCCTGCAATTCATCCCCTCGGCCCGCGCGGCGCTGATTTTTGCCACCCTGCCCCTTCTGACCATGATCCTGGCGTCATCGCTCGGCCGGGAACACCTCACCCTGGCAAAGACCCTGGGGGTCTTTGCGACCATCATCGGGGTGGGGTTCGCGCTGGGGGAAAAAGCAGTTCAATGGGGCGGCGGGGCCCATCAGTGGGTCGGTGAGCTGGCCGTGCTGGCGAGCGCTCTGTGCGGTGCCGTCTGCAGCGTCTTTTACCGGCCTTACCTGCAGAAATATCCGACCCTGCCGGTCAGCGCCCTGGCCATGCTCGCCTCGGTGGGGTTCCTCGCGGTGCTCGCCGCCGGGGAAGGGTTCTTTACCTCCCTGCCCCGCTTCACTCCCGGCGGCTGGTTCTGCGTCCTCTTTATCGGGGTGAACAGCGGCATCGGCTACTACCTCTGGCTGTGGGCATTGAACCACACCACGCCGACGAAGGTAACCGTCTTCTTGGCGCTCAGCCCCCTTACCGCAGCGGGATTGGGGGTACTCTTTCTTGCCGAGATGGTGTCGGCGATGTTTTTCCTGGGACTTGGCTTCGTGACCCTCGGACTGTGGCTCACCCAGAAGCGGAATTGAAGTTCCAGGATCTTCTCCGAATTCGTTGATCGAATATTTTGTGAAAGCTTGGCATCACTTGACATTATGAGAATATCAGATCTTTGATCCTCAACGGATTCGAAGATGATCCCAATCTCAAGATCGCAAGCCTGACCCTTTTCCCGTTGATCGCCCATTGGCAACTTGTAGATCCTTAACTATTAACTATTCACCGCCAACCCATTATGATCCGGGCTGAAACGAAGCGAGGTATGGCTTTAGGGGACGATAACTTAATGGGAAAGGAGGGTTCGGGCAGATGGGAACGAGAAAGAACTGTTGGCAGGCTTTAGCGACTGTCCTGGGGATGGCCCTTCTGATTTTAGCTTCTCCGGCCTTATCCGAGTACCCGGACAAGCCGATCACCATCTACTGCGTCTACGGCCCCGCGGCTAGCACGGATGTCTCCTCCAGGTCTTTGGCCAGCGGGTTGGAGAAGATGTGGGGGGTTCCCGTGGTCGTGGAGAACAAGCCGGGCGGGGGAACTACGGTATGCGCCGGGCTGGTGGCGAGCAAGAAGCCCGACGGGTACACCCTGGGAACGATCAGCGAAGGAGCCCTGACCGCCAGTCCCCCCTCCAGAAACTCGCCTACGATCCGCTCAAGGATTTTTCCTTCCTGACTCAGTACGCCACCTACTTCGGGGCCTTCGTCGTGCGCAGCGATTCTCCGTGGAAGACCGTGGATAAATTTATCGCCCATGCCAAAGCCCATCCCGGAATGTCCTACACCTCGACGGGCATGTACACCCCGCAGCAGATCAGCGCCGAGCTTCTAGCGCTGTGCAAGGGTCTCACCTGCCGACATGTGCCCACCAAAGGGGGCACCGACGCCAGCACCATGCTCATGGGCGGTCACGCGGACTTCTCCACCGGCTCCAGCCAGGGCGTTTACGTGCGACAAGGGGTCTTCCGCCTTCTCCTTCAGGTCAACGCGGAGAAACGCCATCCCTCTTTTGCCGACGTGCCGGCGCTGAAGGAGATCGGCTGCCCCGAGCTGCCCTCCGCGGCGATCGATGTGATTGCCCCCAAGGGTTTGCCCCCGGCCATTAGCAAAAAGCTGGGCGAGGCGATCCGCAAAGTAGCCCTGGAGGCCCTTTTCCAGAAAGTCCTGGCTAACTTCGACGTCCCCTACGATTACCTCGACCAGGAAGGCCTCGAGAAGAAGGTAAGGCCCCAATACGAGTGGTTTAAAGTGTACTTGACCAAGGCGGGGATCAAGACGATCAAATAAGGGTCCCGGGCCTACGAAAGCAAGGTCATTAAAAAAGACAGGCTGGAAATTCACACCGCCCGATGATTTGTTTTACGGCATAGGATTGTGGAGAATTAGAAGACGGAGGCATTGGGGCGTTTCGACTTCTGCCCTCTTCAGATCTTGCTCAGAAGATCGAAAGGTTTGTCAACCTAGCAAACAACGTCTGCAAGAGGCCCACTTCTTTGCCTGAATCTCGAACCTGTGCCATTGCCCTCACCATTCATTCAGAAACGCCATCTGCATCCCTTTTAAAAAAAGTGACCTAGCGAGGCGGATTCTTGCTGACATCTTCGATATTTAACCCTTCTGTGTACTTAGAAATATCTTCTCCTCTCAATTTTTTTTGAATCAAATCTGGACGATAAAACGCGTCATAAAACTGATTATCATCGTAAACCTCCAATTTTTTAACAAAGTGGATATTTTTTTTAAAATTACCGGTGCCGGCAAAGTAACCTTCCGGGCTTAAAATAAGCGAAGATTCCTTATCAATTGCGATAAATTTCGCAATGGATTTTTTAGGCGATATTTTATTCAACTCAATCTCAGAATAAGTGCTTGTTAAAAGATATTCATCATTCTCCGAATAACTCAGTGATCTTACTTCGCTATTATGCTTTGCAATCAATTCAACCTTATTTTTTTTTAATTCCCATACCCAAACGTTCCCCAGCGTATCCCCAAAGCCCAAATATTTTCCATCGGAAGAATATCGAAAAGTCTTGCTCACCATACTCCCTGATCCATGTACCCGCTTTATATTTGCAGGCATTTCAAAGCTAGCAATAGGCTTCCAATCAACAATTCTCATTATCTTTATATTCATACGCGAATCTGCATATGCACAATTCTCACCGTCATGTGAGAAGTCAAATGCATGCCCATTAACTTTTATCTTTTCAACAACTCCCTTAATATTCAAATTCCATACATATATGTCATTCAACATCGTCACTGCAGCCAAGTACACTCCATTACTCGAAATACGAAGGGATTCAACGCTTCCATCAAGCTCATATTCCCACATAATCGACCCATTGATAAGATTGAGCGACCCTATATAAGCTTTATAAGATCCGCCAAGTTTGCCATAAATTACCTTTGCATATATTAGCTCGGGAGATTTAGGGTGAAAAATAATCTCTCCAACATCCCCCTTTTCGATATTAAAAATACGGATACTCTCTGTATCCAAATCCCATATCATAATGGTCCCTTCTTTACTTGCTGAGCTTAAAAAGCGCCCTTTTTGCATTAAAGCGATAGAACTGATAACATCTTTTTGGCCTTTCAATATCTTTTCTATTTTTCCGTTCTCTCTGTTCCAAATAAATATATAATTGAAATATTTTCCTTCTTCATCCTTTTCCTCCCCAATCATCGATGTAAAGAAAAATTTATTAATGGGAGAGTGAAGAGAATTAATTACAATAGTGTCTAGCTTGCCTCCCAAGGTTCTAATTAATTTAAGGTTATCAGCCTTCAGTAGCTCAATTCTATTCGATCCTGCTCCGGCTAATATTTTTCCGTCAGGGGAAAAGGCCAAATGTGTATACCACCAAAATTTTATCGGTTTAATAGCTCTAATCATTTTCCCCGATTTTACCTCCCAAACCGCCCCTCCTTCCAATTCTTCTGACCCCCTCGAAATGTATACATCGTTTTTCGAAAAAGAAAGTGGTTTATCCCCCAGTAAATAATATCTTTTGCCCTCCAAATTAGAAACAAGTTTATTTTCTATCAAATCCCATATTTTTATATTACGATCCATCCCTGTGGAAGCGACATATTTTTTATTATGGGAAAAACAAATTTCCTCCACCCCGCTGTCGATGGGATTATTGTTAGGTTTAGCTTTATAATGGCGAAATTCTCTCAATACGATTCCGTTATTAAGATCACGAATTTGCAATAATCCATTGGAATATCCTATTCCCAGCAATTTACCGTCGCTCGAAAATCTGACGCATGAGATTCCTTGTGCTTTTGTATCTATTATAGATATGATTTTTTTATTTAAATCATATACACTGATCTTATATTGATCGGTACGCGCGGCAACCCAATTCCTGGCAGGCGAGAAATCTATTATCTTTTGTGGATTTGCAGCATAAATGTAAGTTGGAAATAGATTCCTTTTTATTAAATTATTGTCCACAATAGGTCGGATATTTAGGGCTGTAAATCCAAGGTCTGCCCGAGTTAAAGATGCGAGATTCTTATCATCATTTGCAAACCTTACAAAGTACACTTCACCGGGTTCTTTTGTCGTATTCAGAATCCTGCCGGTCGCTGCATCCCATATTATTATATTCCCAACATTATCCGCGGACGCAATTAATTTGCTGTTTGAAGAGAAAGCGACCGATGTAATAAGATTTTCCTCATGTCCCTGCTGATAGACTAATCTTATAGAGTCATCCGGATAAATGGGCGGCGATAGAAAGAGAATGGATATTGCCATGATAAATATTCGTATTAATACCATTCCTGATCCCTCCTTTTTTAGATAATGGAGATTTTAGGTTTGGCAAAGATGCTCTAAGCATCTTTCCCGATAGGTATCCATTTTTTATTTCTCCCCACCAAAGATGTTGCAATATTTTGCGGTAGGCATTGGATAGCTTAACCAACTGCAAGTTTGCTTAGAAAGCGATTCCTGATCGAGATTTCCTTGCTTTAATCTAATGGGCCGATTCTCGAGAATCTAGTTACGCAGGATTTTGACGTCTAGGCCCGCATAGGCTGGGGGAATGAAATGCCCTCAGACTACTCGACTCAATATTAGAAATAAATAGTCCTTGTCTTGTTTCAATAGATCAATATCTCGGAAAAAGTTAAATTTTTTCAAAATTTATCATCCCGGCGATAGCCAGAATCCTATTATTTCAAGGTATTCTGAACCCCTACTTTCACCGCGGGAACCCCTTCAGAGTCTCCCTATCCATAATGCAAATATTCAATTTAAATGCTTTTCTCTGCAAGGATTGAATGAAATCGGGATGGCCAGGTCAATATAAGATACAGTTGCTCAGCAAACCTGCAGTTACTCCTGATTTCCACCATGTTTTCAATATTTACGCTGTGGAATTGCCGAGAATAAAAGGTTTTCTTTATATATTTTTTATAGATTTCCCCAAAAATTGATCCTGGGGCATTTCTGACCGACCCCCGCTAAATTGAGCGTAAGCTGATAGGTTTTTTCCCTTGTTTCTCGAGATCGTGGCTTCCGGAGGTGTTTCCGCTCGATTACCTGGAATTGGCCAATGGTATTCTTAGATTTTTTCGCGGCTTTTTGCAGGTGCGCAGACTTATCAGCTATCTCTTCCCTCAAAATCCATCGCGCCGGATGCACCTTAGCCATAGTCAGATAGCTCTGCAGGGCAAAAATCCCTTCTTGTACAAGCCTTTTCCTTTACGCCTGCCCCATTGGCAGGGCCTTAGTCCCGCCTCATGAAAGAGGCATCAAGGCCAGAATCATCCTGGACAATAACCCTCTTATTTGACAATATGCCTCAGCCCCTTTTGCCGATAAAGCAATTACCCATATTAAGATAGATTCCTCCCGTGATATTGCTGATATATTATACAATCTTGACATGATCAAAGTCTTTTCGATTGAGATTAAAACCAGGCAGGACCTCGCAAGAGAAGATCGCCAGGATTCCAAAAACTGTCCTTGGCACCATGATATAAACTTAAAAATCAGGGCAGGTTATTGAGCAAGGAAGCCTCTTATCAGGAACTCTCGCCTGATTCTTCTTTGATGAAGATGCTTTTGAGGCTCTAGTATAGATCGCATAATAGTAAATTTACTTTTTAGATACACTTTCAATAAATAGTTTTAATTTTGCAGGATCATTTAAGATTTCTTTGGCATATTCTCTAGGCAATTCATAAGAAATTTGCTTTTTTGACTGTGTTAATTTGCCTTCAGATTTTAAATCAATCGGTATCTTTTTATTTGGGTTAAGAGAAGCTTCATAGTTGATGTTTCCATTACTATCAATTTCGCTTATGATGAAAATAGTCACTAAATCACCCTTGTCTTTATGTGAATATACGGCGCAACCAATATTACAAAAAAATATTAAGATAATAATAAAAATTATATTTTTCATTAAAAAACCTAAAGCTCTCCGCAAGTTAGTATAAATTAATTCCGATTTATAAGTATCTTAGCAGCTTCAGTGCTATTCTTTTCAATAGCGATATCTAATGCGGTTTTCCCTTCTAAGAGCGAGCCCGTGTTTCCCCCGTTATTTATGATCATTTCTAAAATAGCCGCCAAATCATAATAAGCCGCTAAATGAATCGGAGCGATGCCACTTTCTGTTCTTGCATTTAAATCTATACCCTTTTCAATTAATGTTTCGACCAACATGATGTCTTTGAGTAAAATAGCAGCGTGCAATGGGAAAAAACTTTCATCTAAATCTATTTTATATTTATCTTCTTTGCCTAATAAATCCCTTTTATCACGAGTGAATTCTGCAAAATGAGTCAACTTTATGAACAAATTATTAGAATTACTTTCCCATTCAATTTTTTCGGAAATCACTCTTGTTTTTTCATAGAACCGTATATCATTTTTTAATTCAACCTTAGAACCGTTTTTATGATAAACCCAATCAGATTTTTTATGGTTTTTATCATTTTCGCTGCGCAACCTATCGTATTGTAAACATTTTGATGCTCGATATAGCCATTTTTGTGAAAGTTGATAATCCGAAACAGAAGATTTTCCAAACCATTTAGAAGCTTCGCCGAAATTTTGATTTAAACCAATGCCTTGAAAATAGCAGGAACCTAGAACGAAAAAAGCATTAGGGTATTCAGACTTTGCGGATTTCAATAAATATTGAGCACCTTTTTTAAAATTCTGTTTTACTCCAACTCCCTTCAAGTATAAAACCCCTATATTGTATTGAGATTTCTTATCTCCCTTCTCAGCTGATTTTTCAAACCAGTGAGCTGCCTCCTGATAGCTTTGAGTAACTCCCCACCCCTGAATATACATACAGGCTAAATTATATTGAGCCTTGATATTTCCATTTTCAGAAGAACGTTTTAACCAATAAGCAGCCTCGGAATAATCTTGCTTAAACCCTTTGCCGGTTAAATACATTGTTCCAAGGTTAAATTGCGCTTCGGAATCTTCAAGTGCAGCTTTCCTCAATAAAATTCCTTTAGGTGATTTACCATTGTAAATTGTTGCTGAGCCATAATGAGATATTTTATAACCCTCTTTTCCTAACGAATTGCAGCTTATGCAAAAGGAAATGTGAAGGAGTAATAATTGGTAAAAAAAATATTTATTGAAAAATAAAAACATAATTTTGTCCAAAGTTCTGTGAAAAAATGCATCAATAGGAAGACAGGGAAAATTTATTGATAATAAATCGCTTTGGAATGAGTTGAATATACAAAAAAGGGGATTGTGTGTCAAGAGAATTTAAAGAAAACTTAAATGCAAATTTAAATACAAATACAATTTAAATTCAAAATGGGGCGGGCGATATCGGGCAGTAACGAATTTCTTCAATGAATCAGAAAGCGGTTCTTTGGTCCGAGGCAGCAGCCCGGGAACTCCGAATCCAAGTTGCTGGAACCGACGGCGGAGGACTTTCTTGAGGTGTTCTGCGCCTTGTACGGAATAAAAAAGAGGAACTTCCCAGGTCTGAGAGGGTCCGATTCAAGGAACGCAGAAATGTTGTGCTTTACTTGAGCCGGAGATAACTTATGACACCCTGAACTAGGTAGGCATCTTATTTCGGATGAACCGATATAGCTCTGCCACCAGCGCGATAGGTCGGGCGAAAAATCAAATGGAGGAGAGATAGGCGGATGCAAAAGTGCATCCAGAAAATCATGGACGACCCCTCTGAGGGTCAAAGGTAAACCTTACCCCTTTTTCTGTTTCTTGCCGAGATGGTGTCGGCGATGTTTTTCCTGGGACTTGGCTTCGTGACCCTCGGACTGTGGCTCACCCAGAAGCGGAATTGAAATGGGAAGGCCGGAGTCAAACACTTTATTAAAAAAATTTATCCCGCCGATCACTCCCCCCCTGCAAGGCTGTGCGCACGGGAGGCTTGATGATCAAGGAGAGAAAAACAGAAATAGACACCATTCCCGCGCTCAGGGCAAAGGGAACGAAATAGGTTCCGGTCACATCCTTAAGAAACCCCCCGGCATAGGGGCCGGCGAAACCCGCGAGGCCGAATGCGGTAAAAAGGAGCCCATAGTTCGTTCCTTGCGATTTTCCCCCGAAAAAAGCCAGGCAGGTTGCCGGGAATAGGGTGAAGATCCCGCCGTAATTCCAGCCGATCACCGCGGCGGCCATCCACAATTGCCAGTAGTTTGAGCCCGCCGGGTACAGGAGCAGCAGAGCGCCGGCCTGGATTCCGAAATAGGAAAGGAATAGAGCCCGGGTTCCGAGTCGATCGACAAACAGGCCGGTGACGATCCTGGTGACCGCGTTGCAACCCGCCAAGGCGCTGACGGCCCAGCCCGCTTGCATCGCCGTGAGTCCTGAATCCAATCCGTGTCCGGCAATATGGCCGATTACCACGAGCCCCCCAAAAGAGGCTGAAAAATAACTTATGTACAAGAGCCAAAATTGAATCGTCCGGATACTTTCGGCAAAAGTGTAATCCCCGAGGGTGCTCCCTCCCGCATGAGGTTTCGGCGGATCCCAACCCCGGGGGCTCCACCCCTTGGGTGGATTTCCCAAGGTCAGGGATGACAGGATGGCCATGATCCCCATGGCAATGCCCACGTACCAAAAGACATACCTCCAACCCAGGGTTTCAATCATCGCCGTGGCCAAAGGCCCCATGACAAAGGATCCCAGACCCAAGCCCACAACCGCGCAGCCAGTTGCAAATGCTCTTCGATCGGGCCACCATTTGGGCGCAGTGGCAATGGGCGGAAGGTAAATCATTCCTCCCCCGATCCCGGCAATGACCCCGTAACTCACGTACAGCCAGGCTTTAGAGTCTGTAAAACCCGCCAGAAAAAAACCGATTCCCAGGATGATTCCGCCGAGGAATACAATGATTCGGGCCCCATATCGATCGCTCAAGCGCCCTGCCGGATAGCTCACCAGGGCAAAAATCAGGATGCAGATTCCGTAGGCCATGGCAATCTCGGCGCGACTCCATCCGAAGGTCTGGTTCAAGGGCTTGATGAATACACTCCACGCATAGAGCAATAAACCGCAGGTCGTGCTGCTGAACATGCCTCCGAGCAAAGGAAGCCATCGGGGTGTGGGCGCAAGATGGGTTTTTTCAGCTTCTGCCATTTCTCGAGAATCCTTCCCCTGGGGACCACCGCTCTCCTATTTTCTTTATGTATTCCCCATGCATACAATCCTCTCCCTTCCTAAAATGCCCCCCAGCTTCGCAGCGCACTTTGCATATTTCTCCACACTTTGAATAATTTTACCCGATCACCGATGCAACGGAAACAGATTTATAGGGGGTCTAAGAAATAGGGGCTACGTTTGACATTCATGAGAATTTTTGATCGCGTGAGATTGTTTATAAACCCTTGCGCATAGAGTATCCTCATGCTTGGTATGAGGTGATGAACCGGGGGCGGCGCGGTAGCTTTGACCCCTTTCCCGAATGACCTCATAATTCTATTTTTTTGATTATTCTAGGGTGAACACCTGTGGCTGATCCAGTTTCGTATTCAGGATTTCTAGGGCGCGCTGGATATATTTTTTCCGTAATTTTTTTTCCTTCTCACGGTCCAATTTGGTGTCCCCCAGGACGCTTGTCACATTGATTCCTTGCAGAATTCGGTTGACTCCTATCATTTTGCTCACCGAGGGAACGGCTGTGATATTGACTACTGGAAGCCCCACTCCTTCAATTTCTGATGCGATCGTTGCCCCGCAACGAGTACTCGATCCTCAGGTCGAGGTGAGAATGACACCTCCTACCTTCGTGCTCTTCAGATCCTGGGCCATTTCTCTTCCTATTCTTTCGCACACACTGGCCGTATTGGCATTGCCCGAGGTTGAATAAATAAAGGGATGAAGCTTGCCGACTAAGCCTTCCTTCTCCAGGTCCCGCATGGCATCGACGGGTACCAAGCGGTTGGGGTTTCCCAGCACGTGCAAAGGATAGTAGCCTGTATGCACGACTTCATAGTTTTCGGCCGAATAATTCTGGGGCAGAAATTGATCAATTTCATATTTGGACCAAACTACATTACCCCTTCCCCGAAAACCATCCGGGTTTCCCTTCCATGTCAATCCTCCATCACTAATCAAAGCAATCTCGGCTTTGGTCAAATCCGCAATGGGAGAAGGAGGGGGAATGGCTCTTTCCTTCACCTTTCCTGCCTCGGTTAGAAACGGTTTCCCCTGAATTTTGGCCAGCAGCATGTCAACGCCGCGGGCGGCGGCGGTTTTTTCCGTAAACTCATTCTTCAAGAGCCCTCTGGGGAAATAATCCCCTTCTTCCGGCCTGATGATGTTCTCCCCGGAAATCAGCCGAGTCCCTCTCTCCGGGGAAAGAATATGAAACGCCAGGTTTACCATCTTGGTCAAATCCTCGGCCATTTTGGCTGCGCTTTTTCCAGTGCGGCAAATGTAGACATCTCGACGATATAATTCCACTCCCGGATTCTCGACAAACATGCCCGTGATCGCCGGAATAGCGAGCCTCTCCTGGACCTTCCTGCAAATTGCCCCGCAGGATAAACCGTATCTTCCCGCTTCAAAAGCCGGGCCAGCGAAAAAGAGTTCCGGGGTGAAGGACGCGGCGAGCCTGACTCCATCTTCTGCTGCCTTTTCCAAATTATCAGCAAAATAGTTGTCTCCGCAAATAATCGTACCAACGACTTCCCCCTTCTCTCCCAGAATTTTCTGCAAGGCCATTCCAGGGCCTACCGGGCCTTTTTTTACCATGAAGGGCAAATCCGCCTTCTCCTCTTGTCCCACCTGACCGAAAAACTGATTCAGGTAGTGGACAACCTTCAATTTGCTCGGAGTCATCTTTTTCCCCCTTTCGCTCAGGGCGGCATTTAATATTCACAAGCAATGATTTTCGCCCCCCCGAGATGGTTGTACAGCCCGGCTAGGAACATCCCTTCCACTTCCAGTACAGGATCGCCCGCTTTTTGCTTGAACTCAGGGTTATAAACCAAGGTTTCAGATGTCCCCCCCAATATTTTCAAATCACCCGGCCGTGGTAGACCAATCCTTTCCAGGGTTTGGCCCAGGTTCACGACCGCATTCAATACTTCTGTATCGAACAGGAGCGAATCGGAGCGTGTTCCGACGCTGTGGCCGAAATTGACGAAGACAGTTGTTTTTACGCCCAGGGCTTCGCAGGCCTCTCCCACCATACTGATATCCACGTGGGGCATTCCGCCATGTACCTTGGTTAAAATCGCCCCGTCCGCTCCCAGATAATTAGCGATCAGATTTCCCACCATATTGGCCATTCTCTGCCGTTGAATGGGATCGACGGTGGCGACCCCGATCACAGTTCCGGCAAACCACAATTCTTTCCCGTGCCGTTTGTACAATTCAAGGATTAGAGGATGATTTTGGATGCTGTACGTTTCCATCTTTCGAATGGTGTGGGTGCTGACCAAGGCACCGTCCAAAATCTCATTGGGATGGAGGAGGGTTGGCATCAGGTCAGTGACATCTCTCCCATAAAGCATCGGATCCCCAATTCCCTTATAATCATGCTGGGGAGTATGGATTTGATAGTAATAGACAATCCTTGGAAGACTTCCCCTATTTTGGGAAAGGACCAGGGGGATATCCAAATCGAAAATTTCCACCTGATCGGGAGAGGTTCCAACGCTGCTCCGGGCTAGATAGACGGCTATTTTTAAGCCCGCCACTTTTAGAGCCGTTTCAAAAGCCCTCTCTTCGACACCCTCTGCTGGAATGGGATGGATAACGAGGTTTTGCATTTTTCCGTAGATTCCCCGGTCCGCCCCCAGTCCAAACATATCGATAACTGAGGAATAGAGTCGCTTGGAAAAGCTGTTGGACAGAACGACCGCAATTCCCCGCAAAGATCTCGTTTTTCCCTGCCCTGCAATTACCAGCTTCCCCAAATACCCCGGAAAATCCTCTTTTTCATGACCCAGCTTGCATCGAGGTTGGATTACATCGACCACGTTAACAATCCGCACCGGCTCGCCAGGGGAGGTAACATTTAGCTCTACCGATAGAATCCGTTCGTCTCTCAGGATAATTTCTTCCAATTCCTTTAGATTTATGTACAAAACGTGATCTGATACTCCCGTATGGGTCCCGGGTCGTACAGCTTGGATATCAATCGATTCGATTTCCAATCTCATATCCAGCCTCCTTTTCTCAACAATTGATATGGCCATCTATAAGAGCGGACAAGTTTAGGCCTTGCTTTCCCCGAATGAAGCCCATCCCATTATCCATTTCCCCAAATTGAGCGATGGTATTGAGCCGTATGAAGGGATTGTTTCCAGGACGGGAATACTCCGGTTAAAATTATTATGAACGGAGCTATGGAAATGATTTTCCTTTGTGTATCCATATTGCGTGCATCTCTATTTCAGGGTGCCACCGGCCCACTCCTCTTTCCCTGTTTCCTTCGGCTTGCAGGAAAGCGGGCATCATGGATTTCCGCCTCCATGATCTTAGGCATACCTACGCTTCGCATCCGGCCATGCTGGAAGTTCACAGCGCTTTAGGAACTGTTTGGTTACAGGGCTCTGGCCATAACGCAGCGCCATTCCCACCCTGTGCCGGAGCAGTTACAGAACGCGGGGAAGTAAGTGGATGGAGTGATTGGGGATAGGTAGGAAGCCTCCCTCTGTCTTTGCCCCGACATTCCCTCACAGTGGGAACATTAAAGTTGTCCGGTCTTTCGATGCATTTCAGCGAAGCTCTTTCCCGCTTTCAATCCAGCAGAAAAATCCTTTTCCTCTTTTACAGTTTTTTTCGATTTTTCAAGAACTTCCACCGCCTTTTCCCGAGGAATGACAATAATACCGGTCCGATCAGCCACTATGACATCCCCGGGTCTGACCCGGATTCCTCCACATTGAATCTCCCCATTCATCTCCAGCATTTTTGTCCGCGTTTTCCCCGTGCGAGGAGTGAGGTATCGGGAAAAAACCGGAAAGTTCAGCTCTACGATTTCATCGGCATCGCGGGAACCGCCATCAATAACCACACCCTGGATTCCTTTCTCCTTGGCTGCAGTTGAAGCCAAATCACCCCACGTTGAAATTTCCTTTCCGCTATTATCAAATACCAGGATATCCCCCGGCTGGGCAGCATCGATGATTGTGCTGATTTTAAAGTCCTCAATCGGGTAAGTTCCCGCAAGCCCGGAAACTTGTTTGATTGTAAGTGCAGGACCCGCCAGTTTAAAGCCCTCTCTTACGGCTTTGATGCCGGAGACTAGGCAATCCAGTCCCATCTGGTCCAGTACATCTGAAATCGTACTGGTATTGACTGAACGGAATCCTTCTATGACCTCTTTGGGCAGACGTTCCACGGGCTTGATCTCCATATAGTTACCTCCCTATCAGGTTATTTTGTTAAAATCAGATATTCCAAGGCTTATCCTGAAAGTCATGTGGATGATTTGAAGTCTTCCAGGGTCGGATCTTAACCTTGAAAAGCTCCCTAAAGAGCTTCATCTTCTCTTTCCCTACTTGCCATCACGGTATTATCTGCGCTTCCAAAAAAGAAGGATCATGGCAAGCAAGCACGATATCCGCCAACCCCTTCACCAGGAAAACGCTTTCGAAACCATCTACCGCATTCAAATGAATACCTGGAGCCACTACAGGGGTCAACTCTTTGAGTTCTTCAGATACTCCTTCGGGGGGGCCAAAGTTATCTTTTAGACAGCAGAACCCTGTTATGATCGCCTTCCCTTTCTCCGTATTTACGGCAACAGACATGGTTCCGGGAGTATGGCCCGGGGTCGGAATAAGTTCTATTCCCGGAAAGATTTCCTGATAGCCTTTGACTATGACGAAATTCACTCCGGTTAACAGGCTCTTTTTATAAGTGGGAGCCAATATGGGATGAGGGGCATAAGCAAACCTCAATTCCTCCTCCTGAACCAGGACCTTTGCATTCTTGCACTTCTGCATATTAGCGCAATGATCCCACTGGAGGTGGGTTTGTATGATGATATCTATATCCTTCGGTTTGAGCCCCACACTTTCCAGAGACTCTTCAAAGGAAAGAATTTCCTTTGCGGGTAATCCTCTTAACTCTTTCGCAAGCTTTGCCTCCGAAGCGGTGTCAACAAGAATATTCTTATCGGCTCCTTCTATATACCATACCACGTTAGGAACCTGAATCTTTTGGCCGTAATGAAACCGATACATAAGGACCGCCTTGTCAAGCTCCATTGAAGATAAAGGCAATACCTTGATTCTGTATGTTCTCATGCTTTCATCCTCCTATATTTCGCTTCTGGTAGACGCGGATGATGACTCCAGGAAACCTGCCCTTGAACTCTATCCTTTCAGTCAATTTTAATTCATTACAGCAAAAAATGTACCTAGTTGTCAATGTATCAATTCTCCTCGGGTCGTGCCCATCAGGTATTGAATATTGCTCCCGCCAATGGTGTGCGAAGTCGAGATTCGGCCACTCCCGCCCCTGTCTGCCAGATAAAGCATTGATCCATACGAATCTAGCCTTCAATCCCGTCTTGCCAAAATCCGTGAGAAATCCAATAGGATGATAAAAAGGGTTAGAAGCCTGGGGAATATCTTCTAGATCCTTGTAATGACTGGTGGACGGTAATGGATTTGAACCTCTGACCTCCGGTATGCGAGGGTTTCAGTATGAGCCGGAAGACATCGATTTTATTCGCCTTTTATCATCTTATAGCCTATTAAATTCAACAACTTAGCATCGTCGGACGGGCAAATCAATCCAGCATAGAACCGGCCCCTTGCCAACAACCATTCATTTCAATAGGCTCCTTACCATTTTTCAATCTAATCCAACCCCAGAGCGCAAAATTCAACTTTCCCTTTCATTATACAGCCGTCCCGGCGGGGCAGGAATTCCTCCCAGAAGCAGTAATTTGATGAAAAAATTTTTATTTTTGACGATAATTAGGACGAATAGCCTTAGAAAGATATATCCGCCAACTCTAGCGGGCGGAGAAATTTGGGGGCCGCCTGATCGATGAAAAACTGATGTGTTAGCCCGACTTTCCGGCGGTCAAGAATTTCAATTCAGATCAAAAATTGGGAGGGGGTTTCCATGAAAAGATTGCTTTTGATCCTGACCCTGATTGTCTTTCAGCTGATAGCATTTACGGTATGCCTGAATGCGAAGCAGCATGATAAAAGGGAACTCACAAACAAGGTCATGGAGCTGTCGGGAATGAATGACCAGATTCGCCAGATACCGGCTTTTGTCCAAATAGGCGTCTCCAGCCGAAAGGGGTCGACCCCCCCCGACTTATATAATATTCTTGAACCCGAAATTGTGAAAGCTTTTCAACCGGAAAAAATTCTAAAAGGGGTATCCAGGGAGATTGAAAACAAACTTGATTTAAGGACCCTACAAGATGTCCTCACCTGGCTCGAGTCTCCCCTGGGGCAGAAGATCACCGCCATAGAGGAGAGCAACTCGACACCCGAAGCATTGCAGGGGATGAAAGAATTTGCCGCCTTGATGAAGAAAACACCGCCGCCCAAGAGGCGCTCAGACCTGGTCAAAAGGTTCAACAGGGCGACGAAACCGGCAGAATGGATTGTCGAAATACAAATGTCCTCGATCCTTGCTTTGACAACGGCATTGAATTCCAGCCTGCCGAAAGAAAAACGGGGGAATCTAGCCGAGATAAGAAAAAAAATCGAGCAGCTCCGCCCGAAAGCACAGAAGGAGGCAGAGTCAAATTCGGTGATGGGTTCCTTCTACGCCTACAGAACGTTGACGGATGAAGAGTTTCAACGCTATGTTTTATTCGCAGAGTCCGCCAGCGCGAAACGCTTCCACAATGTTTTTCTGAATGCACTCAAAAATGAAATGCAAATGGCTTGTCTGAAGATTGGGAAATCTTTGGGCGAGAAAATAATAAAATTGCCTCGCGAGCAAGAGGTAATGGTTACCGGCAAGATTGTCGTACACTTGAAAGACGGTAGGACTCTGGTGTGGGATAACTACACGGAAAAGAACGACCGCTATTGCACATTTATTGCCGGCGGTGAGCTTTGTATAAGTAAAAGCGATGTAGCCTCTGTTGGGCGGAACTAATAAAGGATTTCTCTCCCAATATCTTCTCGTTGAGAAACTTGGAGGAATCTTCAAGGAAGCGAAAACTCCCTGTATGGCCTTGGCTCTTATCCCCACCCGTGTCCATAGACTGCCCCCTTATTTCAGATGAATCGATATAGCTTTGCGAGCAGCGCGGTAGGCCGGCTGAAAGCTCAAATGGAGGGAAACCGGCAGACAAAAAAAGCGCATCCAGAAAATCACAGAAAATCTCAATAAGGGTCAAGCCCAGACCTATAGGGGGCGAAAAGGGTAAGCCTTGCCGATGGGCGGAAGGAAGGGGTTGGCATGGGAAACAGGCCAATATTTCCCATGCCTCTTGCCGAGATTTGAATCTCAGAAGGTCACGATACTGCGGGCCACTTCGCCCTTGATGAGGTTATCATAAGCCTCGTTGATCTGGGCGAAAGGATATTTCCGGGTGAGAAGTTCATCGAGTTTTAATTTCCCGGCTTTATACATTTCCATCAACATCATGGTGTCCTGCCGGATCCTGGCGGATCCATAGAGCGATCCGGTCAGCGTCTTTTCTTCGAATACGAGAGCCATGATGGGAACCGCTACTTCTTTCGTCAGGGGCACCACACCAACGGCCACGCACATTCCTCGTTTGGCCAGACAGTCGAAGGCCTGACGGACCGTCTCGGGAGATCCTATCGCCTCGAAGGCATAGTCGACTCCCCGGCCGTCGGTCAAAGCCCTGACCGCTTCCACGGCATTCTTCTTCGAGGCGTCAACAAAATGGGTAGCCCCAAAAGTCTTAGCATAATCGAGCTTTTTCGCATTGATATCAACGGCGATGATCTTAGCCGCACCCGCAATCGCCGAGCCCTGGATGATATTCAACCCGATTCCGCCGGCTCCAAAAACGACCGAAGTACTTCCCGGCTTGACCTTGGCGCAGTTGATGGCGGCGCCGACCCCGGTGATGACTCCGCAGCCAAGGAGAACAGCAATCTCCAAGGGAAAATCCTGGGGGATCTTGAGGGCGGATCCCTCGGGAATCACCGTGTATTCCGAAAAGGTCGAGGCCCCGGCAAAGTGTTTGATTTCCTGGCCTTTGTACTTGAAACGGGTGGTCCCATCGAGGAGCTGGCCAGTCGAGCGGATCTGAGTGCCAGCCGGACAGAGGGCGGGGCGTCCATTACTGCAGTATTCGCAGATCCCGCAGGAAAGACGCCACATGACGATGATATGATCTCCGGGTTTCACGGCCGTCACCCCCGGCCCGACCTCAGCCACGATGCCGGAACCCTCGTGTCCGAGAATGGACGGAAAGGGAGCGAAGAGATGACCGGTCATGACATGATAGTCGCTATGGCAAATGCCTGCGGCGACCAGTTTGACGAGAACTTCCCCTGTATGGGGCTTCTCCACATCCACTTCTTGGATGTCCAACCTCTTTCCCGCTTCCCAAAATATCGCTGCTTTCGATTTCATAATGGAACCTCCTTTCATAGTATCTATGGTGCTGCGGTCGGTTCGGGACTATCATACTAAAAAGGAAATAAAAAAGGGGAATTTTTTTCATGAAAAAGAATAAATAAAAAAAGGCTGATTCCTCAAGGGCTTGAGCTTTGGACTTCGTCTCTTCGGCAAAAAATACTCCATGGGAAATAGCTTCATTATGCCCCTAAATGGAACAATTTTCTCGAAAGATTTGGAGGAAATCTCAAGGAAACAAAGCCCCCCTTTTTAGCCTAAGCTCCTAGGCCCAGCCACTTTTCAAACCACGAAACTGCAAAAGTAAAGGTCGTCCCCGAAATTGACTACAAAAGCAAACAGGCGTATATTAAAACCCGCTGCAGGTCAGCCGGTTTGAGGCCTCAAAGGAGTTTTAATTTCAATAATAATATGGAGGAGTAAAGTGATAAGCCTGTCACCGGATGAAAAGGAAATGTTGGCGGGTAATCAAGGCCTCGATAAGAAAAGGGCCATGGAACTACTTGTAAAATACACGGAAGCTTTGGGCGCTCGGAAATTAGTAAATACAAATAATGTCACCGTCATATTGGGAGCTATTCCAGACGTAGGGATTATAAGGAAGATTGTACCCACCCTTGACGTTGATGAGATTGCCTCAAAATTCTTCCTTGACAGCGACGATCGTGTAGTCGTTAGCCGCGTAAAGGCATTTACAACCACTAACGCCTATTTCTATGACCAAAGATACCCTGATCTTCAAAGGGGAGGAAAAGAAGCTACTGAGTTGTCCAAACAAATTGCGGATTACTGCGCTCGAATTGGTATCGTACACCTTTCCACATGTACACCATATCAGTCGGGAAATATTCCCACTAAAGGGGAACATTGTGCATGGACTGAATCCTCGGCTATTGCCTATTGTAATGCGATATTAGGTGCCCGAACGAACATTGAAGGGGTGCAGAGCTCCTTTGCAAGTGCGATTACAGGGAAGACGCCCCTTTGGGGAATGCACCTGGATGAAAACAGATATGGAAAGGTATCCGTCAAAATAGAATTGAGTATGGACAATATTCAGGATTGGTATTTGATGGGTTACTACGTGGGTATGCACGTCGGATTGGATATTCCTGTGTATGTGAATTCGAAGAGGACCCCTAATCTTAATATGCTCATGGCCCTTTGCGCCGCTGGGATTTCCTCAGGCAGCATTGTTATGTTTCATATTGTCGGGGTAACTCCAGAGGCTCCAACCTTTGAAATTGCCACTGGAAATCGCAAGTTGGTAAAGAGCCTGAATTTTGGGGAGCGGGAGCGTAGGGTCGCTTACGAAAAATTGAACCACGCAAGTAGAGGTGATGTGGATATCGTCATGCTCGGCTGTCCGCATTACAGTCTTGAGCGACTATCATCGGTCTCAGAGCTGCTTAAAGGAAAGAGAATTCATCCTAATGTGGCTCTTTACATAACGACTTGTCGAACAAACAAATACGTGGCGGACGGGCTGGGATTCACGGAGACAATTACTAAAGCTGGTGGGATCCTTTTCGAAGATTCCTGTGGGACACTGTTTGATGTGGATCGCTCAAAAGTGCTCGCCACGGATTCCGCTAAGCTGGTTCATTATGTCCCTGGGATGACGGGCTTAAAGAACATATGGTTCGGCCCTACGGAGCAATGCATTGAGGCTGCGATCACAGGGAAATGGAGAGGGGAATTAACATGAAAACTATTATTCTAAAGGGCCGTAAAATTTATGGCGGGATGGCCGAAGGGGAAGCCCTTGTCATGAAAGGCGGACTAGGCGGCATGGGGGTTTTTGACGTTGAAAGCGGGACTGTCATTGAACTGGGGCATCCTTGGATAAATGAAATAGTTGGCGGGAAGATCTTAGTATTCAAGACAGGAAAGGGTTCCTCTTCATGGTCAATGTGGCACCAGACCTTGAGGTTTATGGGTAAGGGGCCGCTGGCTCACATTGTTGCTGAGTGCAATCCACAAACCGCCCTGGGGGCAGTGGTAGCTCGGGTTCCCTCCGTTACAGATCTTGATAAAGATCCCACGGAGGTGATTTCGACAGGAGACTGGGTGAAGGTGGATGCTGATTCTGGTTTAGTTGAGGTGAGGAAGAAGTAAGCTATATACGCTAACACCTTGAGACCAGGAAAGGGGGGCTAGAGTACACTTACTACTCTTCGATCCAGCATAAACCCGGAAGGCAATGATTAGGGGTAGAAATACAAAAAAAGTAGGGCCAGAAATGGCCCTACTTTTTGAGCGTTATGTCCTCGATTCGGGCTTCGATATTGTTAAAAATTCACCTTCAGGTGTTTCCTGGCTATCGATAACCATTTCGTCTAGCACTGGGGCTAAATCGGTCCCTATAAGCAGTAGCTTCTTTCCCTCTTCAGTTGCCACGACTTGATCTCCTTCCCTTTCTTTGTCGAAAACCAGCTGCAACCGCTTTGGCTCCGAAGAAGAAGTAACAATCCTGATAGCCGCTTCTGGATTACTCGTTTTCTTCAGTACTTCTTTCATCCTTTCTTTCGCATTTGTAGTCACGGTTATCATGGGTCACCTCCCTGGTCTAGGCTTTTATCATTTTTAGATTCACTTCACCGGCCTCTGATGATATTACTCTCTTGCGGTTCTTGGGTAAGTTAAAGTTGACAGAACTCAAACCATCTGAAAGTTACAGGACTTCAGGCAAGATGTCAGGGAATGAAGCAGATAGGAGGGGATATATCGAACCCCCAAAAAATTGCGGATTGGGGACTTCTCATAAAATATGATATTGTATAAGTATTAGTTAGTCAAGCCCCCTTTTCCGAATGTTTTTGCAAACAGGCCCTTTTCCGATAGCTATCAGAAAAAAATAAGCCTTTGCATGAACTACTGATCAAAACCCGCGAAATTTCTTTAAACTCCCGGATAACAAGTTCAGGAAGTACTTCACAAGCTCTATACCCAAAAAGCAAGGGCGATTAAGGGGCCACGGGCTTAGTCTATTTTTTAAAAGAGAATTCTCCGGCCTATCATTGTCTTAGTCAATCCCGGTAGGTATATTTTCCTTGCGGTAAATGACCAGGCGATCACCGGGTTGGAGGTACACCCTGGGGTCCAGGCGATTCCAGATGATGAGGGCTGATAGTGGGATATTAAACCGCTCGGCAATGGACGCAAGGGTATCCCCTTTCTTAACCACGTAGGTTCTTTCTTTTTCATCCACCATCAAATTCTTTAGAAGGGGCTGAAAACGAGCTTGAAAACCCTTGGAGGCCCCCCTGGGAAGCAGAATGCCATGGCGTCCGGCTGGTAGGTAATGGCCACGGATCTCGGGATTCAAATCCTTGATTACCTTAAAATGGGTGCTTGCTGCCTGAGCAATTAGTTTGAGGGAAACATTCTGAAAGAGGTCGATTTCGATGCGGTCGAAGGCAAGAGGTGGATAGTAGTCCTCGTCTGAAAGCCGAAAACCATATCGGGGGGGATCGGAGATGATCAGCTTGACTACGACAATCCGCAGGACATAACGCTGGGTCTCGAGCGGCAGGTAAAGGTAATAGTAATTATCGACACCCTGCGTCACGATTGCGGCCATGAGTCCGTCTTCACCCATATTATAGGCGGCAGCAGCAAGCGTCCATGATCCAAAAGCCCCATGAAGATCTTTGAAGTATTTTATCGCCGCCCGGGTGGAGGCAAAGATATTTCTTCTCTCATCGATATGCTTGTTGACCACGAGGCCATATTTTCGGCCAGTGGCCTCAATGAATTGCCAAAACCCCTTGGCTCCCTTTCGTGAGCCTGCGTGAGGACGCAGAGCACTCTCAGCAATGGCAACGTATTTAAGGTCATCCGGCATTCCTGCCTCTTTGAGCTTTTCTTCAATATACGGGAGGTAGCGCCGGGAACGTTTCAACCAAAGAATAACCTGCGGCCGGTCCCATACTGTTAGCAGGAGCTCCTTCTCAAGCCGCTCCCGGACTTCTTGTGTTTCAAGCGGAACTCCTTCACCACAAAAATCCAAAGGACCACTAATATTCAGAGACGAAACTAGGGATGGGAACGAAGAGGGGTTTAGACTTTGACCATGAACGTTTGACCAGGGGAAAAGCACTACACCCACTAGAATAATGGGAATCCATTTCCCGATGGCTACCCCCTTTCTCCAACCTGAGCTATCCATTCACATTCCTCATCTTTATAGCAGACTCTTTTTTATATAATCCTTGCTCTTCGGATGCACATTCAACAAATCAATCCCACGCTATTTATGGATGAAACTCGGCACCTTGGATGAATGAAAATGGTTCTTGCATGAGCGGTCTGTGGGTTACAAGGCCTCTATTAGGGAAGCGCTGAAAGAGGCCCGCTTTTTCTCCGTAGGGCGAAATGCACAGCGTAAGACACATTTGTGGCCGTGGCAGTTCACCGCCGAGGAAATACCCCCCCTCCTTCTCATTTTGTGCCTCAGAAGGTTAGAGGTTTTGTTTTTGGGTTTACCAAGCTACAGACAGGAGGGATAACACCAACCAAAAAATACTCTTATGGCAATCGGTAGTCAACGGGAAAATTGCCTCCCCAAGATGCCCTTATTTAATGGCCAAAATTGATAATTTCCATTTCAAGTAGTGCATTATGAAGGAAAATCCCTAAAACAACACCACAGGAAGTAATGGTCCCTGCTTGTCTTTACACGTTCTGTCAACGAAATTACCTGCTATTGCACCTAATGGCAGGGCCTTGGTGGCAGGGTTGAGGATTGAATCCTTTCCTCCGGTCCCATCCCCTGGAGATGCCTACGGGGTTCTATCCTAAAGAGATCCCTTTATATTCCGGGCGTAGACCTGATGAATGGGGATGAAGGCTCCACCAAGCCTACAGTTTGGGAAAGTCCTGAAGGCTAAGGATTATTGGTAGAAATCACGCATCCAAATGCAACAAATCATCATTCATTTAAACCGAGCAATTCTCTGGGATTCTGATAAACCATCTGCCGAATCGCCTCCGGGTCCAGCCCATGATAATGAAGGAGGCCCGCAAAGAGTCGCAACATCTCAGGGGCAGGGGGTGTCCAACTGAAAAAAGCATCAGTGGCCAAGACACATCGATGATCTCCAATCTTTCTGATTACCTCAATGAATTGGGAAACTTTTACTACTTGGAGAAGGATATGGAGACAGGTGAGCTCAATATAAAATCCCATTCCTGCAACCTGTTCAATTTCCTGTAGGGAAGCCCCAAGGGTTAGGGGATGAGTAAAAATTAACTTCTTGAATCCAACAGACTTGCAATATTCCGCAAGCTTCAGAGTCTCCCCGGGCGAAATATGACCCGTTCCCACAATCAGGTCGGCCTTTTGGGCGATTCCAATAATCTCCTGAACTTCCTTTTTCAGAGTTCCTGACGGGTTGACCAAAATAATGCCTTTTTCAGGCGTCAGTTCCTGGTAAAAAGGAAGGTGCCTGCGAAAATATTTCCCCCCATGGTGTTCGATATCAAACCTGGCCCCCCAAGTCGGGAACCAGAGGACCTTGGCCCCCAGTTGAACGGCTGACTCGACCGCCCAGGGGCTTAACCCACCGACAGGGGGGTTAAGGGTTAGGCTTCCGAAAATTTTCACTGCGGGGAATTCTATCTGTAATGCATAGGCCCGCTCCATCGTGGGCCATAGATGGCTCTTTATTACGAATCCACCCATTCTCAATTTCAGCGCCGCTTCCGCCCATTCTGGGTCTGTGACTCGCCCCTTGAACTCCAAGCTGACTTCCGGATATCCGTGGGCATGCAAATCTATAGCCCCCTGGATGAATCCATCCTCTATTCTCTTGGTGCCCAACACTGTTTCCGCAGCAAGAATACTGCTCATACTTTATCTTCCGTCACCCGCTCTTTGGGAAAACCCTGCGGGCTCGCTATGATTGAAATGACTCGTTCCGGGCAGCCCTTGGATATCCGTCCTAATGATATTGAGGAAAGGAGAAATCAAAAATGTTAGGCTATCCGGAGCCGAATACGGCCCCCTCCCGTTTAAGTGTCATTGACCCTTTTGAGATGGCTCATTTGAACTACAATCTCATTCATCAGGGCAATTAATATCACAAATTCCAAATCAAAAATAGGAAAAGGGGTCAGTCCATGAATTTAGGAATATCCCGTTCCGAGAAGGAATTATTCCTCTTTTCATGGACTGCCCCCTTTACTCACCCTCGCCGCGGGGGCAGCGAGGGGAGGGGAAGCTCTGCGCGGTCAGCGTGCCGCGACGACGCGGATCTCGACCAGATACTTGGGGTGCGCGAGCCGCGCCTCGACACACGCCCTCGCCGGCGTCTGCCCCGGCACGACCCACTTGTCCCACACCGAATTTATCTCCTCGAAGTAGCGGATGTCGGCCAGCCAGATGGTGGCCATCAGCAGCTTCGACTTGTCGCTGCCACAATCCGCCAATAGTTTGTCTATCTGGTCAAGGATCTGGCCGGTCTGCGCCGCGGCATCCGGGGTCGGGTGCTCGGCGACGACGCCGGCGGTATAGACAGTGTCGCCGTGGACGACGGCCTGGCTCAGGCGTGGGCCAACTTTCTTGCGTTCGATGCTCATGCGTGCATTCCTCCCGAGGGATTCAACTCAACAGACCCCAAGTTGATAAGAACTCGATTTTGGGTGGGTTGAAAATACCAAAAAGGTAATCGTGTGTCAAGGGTTTCTGAGACTTTTGGCCTTTTGGTTTGCGTTGAAGCTTGAATCTCAGAACCGAACACCAAATGGAAACTACAACAAGTGGGGGCATGCCCAGGCTTGTTTAAGGTTATAAGTATGTGCCACTGTCTGCACTTGCCCAGGATTCAAGGAATGAAAAGTATCTCCAACCCTCGGTTACTGACCGGAATCTACACCTTCCGGGAAATTATGTTGACCCACGAGTTCAGGAAGTACTTGATCCGATTGCCCATACCGCTAGACCTTTTCCACCCCCTCTCAAAACCATGACACCAATAAAAAAGGGCTGCAAGAATTAACTTGCAACCCCTTGTTATGACTGGTAGGCGGTAGAGGAATTGACAATATCAAGATGATAAGGGGTTATTTTTACTTATGGTTAAAAGGCTTATGTCCACCGCATGGACGCTGAAAGCCTCCCCTGAGTCTTTAAACGCAGTCTGTGTTTGACACCATTAGGGCACCGGCAGCACCGGAAAACTGTTGAACCCGCTGAAAAGCGCCTGCCGGCTTTTTGTGACTTCCTTTCATTCAGCCCATGGCTTCTGCTAATGGCCCCTTCGGTTTTCCAATTCCTTTGAAATCGATGTAATGTCTGCTGCCCGATCGGATAGCTTCATTCACAATCACCACTGTTCCGATGTTTGTTTCAAACTGATGCTGGTTCATAGGCCAATACTTCTCTGTTATGCCACTACCAGACCATTCGCGCAATCCAACGGAAGGGGGATTATAGTTTACGGTAACCGGTATTTCCAAGAATCCAGAAATCATGATGCCTTTCCATTTTCCCATCGTCCACTCTCCTCGCGTTTTTGAGTGATATTATAACCGATTGGCGCGGCGTACTCAACAATAATCCAGGATTCCCACCCTCTCCTTCAATGGACCTTTTTGCTGGAAGGCGGTTTGATCATATACAAATTCAAGATTCTTTTCAAGACGTTCCATGAACCACCCCTGACCGTTCATCCACAGCAAATCTATTCTTCCGTTCTCAAAAGCGCCTGGCGAATCTTTCCTCTTGATTCGCAACTTCTTTTCCAATATACTCTCACTATCCAGCTTTATAATCCATCCAAACAGGAGGCCCAAAGTGGCTAAAAAACCCATGACCAAATCTCTGATCGTTTCCCATTTTGCGGGCAAGTTCGAGCTTTCCAAGAAGGCAGCAGCTGGAATCATTGATGAGGTGGCAGCCTTGGCGGTTTCCGAAACCAAGAAGGCGGGATCCTTTACCCTTCCTGGAATTGGAAAACTTGTCCTGGTCAAGAGGAAAGCGCGTATGGGGCGTAATCCGGCTACGGGAGCAACGATTAAGATTCCCGCCAAGACCGTGGTGAAGATGCGAGTGGCGAAGGCGGCTAAAGAGGCGATTGTACCGGGGAAGAAATAAGGAAGCAGGGGGAATTCTCATCTCTGCGCTTGGAGATAACCATTCGTAAAAAAAGTATACAAAAAGCATAAGCGGAGGTTGTTTTTGTGCCAGAAGGAAAAGTGAAGTGGTTCAACGAGAAGAAGGGCTTTGGTTTCATCGAGCAGGATGGCGGAAAGGACCTTTTTGTCCATTATACCGCCATAACCAGTGAAGGCTTCAAGACCCTGTCGGAAGGCCAGCGGGTAAGTTTTGAGGTCGAAGAGACAACCAAAGGCCCCAAGGCTAAAAACGTCCAGGTCATTTAATTATTCGGGATCAAGCCTAATGAAAAGGACATCTCGGTTTTGGGATGTCCTTTTCTATCTTCTAAAAACCTTCCGACAATACAGTCTCGCCCAAGGTCTCTTCGGTTGGTCATGCCCTTGAGGAAAGGATGATTTCTTTTCAATTCTTGATAAAATATAGGTCTAAACTAATTTTCCTTTATAACGCAAACCCAATTCGGATAATCATCAGCCTTCCCTTCATTGTTTTTCCAGTGGAGGGGTTGAAGGTTCTGGAGCTCATCTTTTCCTCCCTTGGAAATCGGCAAAATATGATCAACTTCCCAACCGAATTGGCTATCCTTGCCAAAGGAAGATTTAACCATCACGGCACCGCAAGCATCTTTCCTGAATTTTTCGGGATTAGATCCAGCTATGGGGTGAGCTTTTCCCCAAACAGCTTCAATAATGGGGGTTCTAAATTGTTGGCCAAATTTATTCGTATTCCTTTCCCGTTCCATGCTCAACTCCTCCTTTTCTCCTGGTCCAAGATTGCTCCCCTTTTGGCTATTATATCCCTTTTTTATATCTTGGCTCTGGTTCTATTTCTATTCTCTATTAAATTATAGGGCAAATCGCAACGCTTGTCAGGGTATTTTTTGAAAAGTAAATGGCTAATTTTTGTATTCCTGAAAGATCGGTGATCTGATGACTATGCGTGAGGAAATAGGGACTGAGGTAGTTGATGCGGCCCAAAGGTTGGAGGAGCAAATGAAGGTGGAACCCATCGATTCCGAGGAACAACCGGAACTAGCAACCGAGGACGTAAGAAAGGCGGTCAATCCCGTGCTTATGTACTTGCGCGCGATGAGTTCTGTTCCTCTGCTGGCGCGCGAAGAGGAGATAGAGATCGCCAAAAGGATCGAAGAGGGGGAAAAGGAAGTGATCGACGCGGTCCTATCTTCCCCTTTGGCCATCAAGGAGATCGTTCAGCTTGGCAAGCGCTTCAGGTCGAAGAAACTATGGGCCAACGAATTCCAGGGATCGGAGGAAAATTATTTTGTTCAAGAAGATTTCAATGTGCCGCCTACCCTTTCCCTAATCGACCGGATCAAGAAGCTAGATGAGCGATATCGGCAGGTTCAAGAAAAACTCGATAAAGGGCAAATCTCGGAGTCCAATCTGGTTCGGCTGAATAGGCAGCAGAGGAGATACAAAGGAAAGATTGTTTCGTCGCTGGAAGATCTGAATGGGCGGACAAAGTATGTCGATAAAATTACCCAAAAACTTAAAGGGCTAGCCGAGAAGGTGAAGAAAGCCGAAAATGAGATCCAAAAAGTCCAGGATCGGTGTAAGATACCTTTGGGTCAATTTCAAGACTTCCTCCAGATGATGAAGAAGCCCCAAGGGTTACGTGCGAGGATAAGCAAGTCGAGGCTGAGCAAGGAGGAGCAAGAGGAGTACCGCCGGGTGATTAAAAATGCCAAGCATAAGATTCGCCTTGTGGAGGAGGAATCCAATCTGTCCGTCGAGGAATTAAAGCAAACCATTCGCGTCATAGAAAGCGGTGAGACAAAGGCCGAGTTAGCCAAAAATGCGCTAATCGAAGCCAATCTGCGTCTGGTCGTTTCCATCGCCAAAAGGTATGTGAATCGGGGCCTGCACTTCCTGGATCTGATCCAGGAGGGAAACATTGGGCTGATGAATGCTGTAGACAAATTTGACTATAAACGCGGTTATAGGTTCAGTACGTACGCCACCTGGTGGATTCGCCAGGCAGTCTCCCGGTCGATTGCGGATCAAGCACGGACGATTCGTGTCCCCGTGCACATGATTGAAAAGATCAACAAGCTGCATCAAGCCTCGCGTTACCTCGTCCAAAGGCTGGGAAAAGAGCCTACATTCGAAGAGATTGGCGGGCATATGGGTATTTCCTCGGAAGAGGTGCGCAAGGTTGTCACTATTGCGAGGCAACCGATATCCCTGGAGACTCCCATCTCGGAGGAAGGGGACAGCGGTCTGATGGATTTTATTGAGGATAAGAGCAGAGTCTCTCCCGCAGAGGCAACAGCCCATCTAGACCTCACGGAGCAAACTCGTAAAATTCTACCTACTTTAACACCTAGGGAAGAAAAAATCTTGAAAATGCGTTTTGGGATCGACGAGAAAGGCGGTCATACTCTTGAGGAGGTAGGAAAGGTCTTTGACGTCACCCGGGAGCGCATCCGGCAAATTGAGGCCAAGGCGTTACGCAAGCTGCGCCACCCGTCCCGTTCCAAGCAGCTGAAGGTCATTTGGAAAGAGTGGCGATCGTGAAAATATCGGCTCCTTTGCTGAGATCAATCCAACCAAGTTCTCAGTTTCATGTAGCCTCGTCTCGTTGAGATCAGATCCCTTAAAACACCCATGATGGGGAGCTATTTTTTTGCGCCAGCAGCTTGACCCCGTTGAATCCTGAAAACACCAAGCTTAAGAATTTTCTGGCCGGCCTGGAGGATTCCTTCCAAGGGGCCCATATCAACAGCGGTGACCAGGAAAAGATGAACCGCTTCGTCCAGGGCTTTCCGGGCTTCATCGGGTGTCTTCCCGGAGCTCATGACATCCAAGGGCATGGCATGGGCGACAAATTGATCCCCTTCTTTCCGGATTTGAAAGGTGTGTTCGATATCCTGAGAAGCTGGCATTTCCCCCTCCTTACTCGCCGGATCTTAAGGGGGGATTCTACTAAAAAGAGGTTACAGCCCAAAATCTGTAACCCCTTGAGAAAGGCAATCGGCATCTTCGGAGAGAAATCTACCTTGTTGCCGCAAGGATTCTATGGTATTCATAATGAGTATTTTAATTTTCCAGGGAGAGTGCGAATGAACGTTCAGAAAATATTTGATGCGCTGCATGAGGATCAAGAGAATAGCGAATTGAGCATAATCTGCGGGGAGCTGGAGGAGCAAGGATACAAGGTCCGGCTTGACGGCAGGGATGTTACCTCAGCGGAAATTTTGGATAGCGATCATGAGGACCTTGAGGACAAAGTGGGTCCTCTGATTGTCTCTCTTTACAAGGACGGCTCTTTGGAGCAGGAGTTTACCCTGGAGTTTATTGATGACCACGAGGTCGTGATAGAGCGGAAAATCGAATAGGTCAGCCTTCCGTTATGCGTGTGATTCTCCATCCACGGATCTTTTAGACAATTTTTGGGCTTCGTTAAATCCATTTTCTTCTAAGCCAAGGATTGAAAACGGCCTTACGGTGAGGATTAATGAAGACCGCTCCCTCCTCATTTTTCAGGATATGCTATTCTTCCCTGACCTTGGCAACCCCGATTCAATGCCGCAATTACCCATGTATTTTTTTGAGTAACCAGGCCATCCTTTGCCCGAGCGTTTTTACAAGCCGCATACCCTCTTCATCTTTTTCTACTTCTCCCCTCTCCCTCCCCATTCCCATCGCCCGACCAACAAGAATCATTTCTCCACTAAGGAAAAAATGGTTCATGCTGTCAATAGTATGAACTGCACCTGAGCGACGCACGGCAGCTACCGCAGCGCCGACCTTGTTCTTAAACATCCTGCCATTGGCCCTAGAAACATAACCGGTGCGATCAATGAGGGCCTTCATTTCAGGCGTAACATCATTAAAATAAACGGGCGACCCCAGGATAATCCCCTCTGCCCCGAGCATTTTCTCGATATACTCATTCGCTGCGTCATTCTTTACGGCGCAGCGCTGGTCCTTATTTTCAATACACTTATAACAGGCGATGCAGCCCCGGATTTCCTTTTCCGAAAGTTGCACCAATTCGGTTCCGATGCCTTCTTTTTCGAGTTCGTTGAAAACACCATTGATGAGAATCAAAGTATTGCCATCCTTTCTCGGGCTTCCGTTGAAGGCAACTACTTTCATTTACCTTTCCTCCTTTTCGATTTTTTTGCTCATTTTCCAAATTCCGTTAGAAATCCGTTAGAAAAACCATTAAAAAAGGGGTTAGAAGCCTGGAAAATGCCTTCTAACCCCTTGTAATGTTTGGTAGGCGGTAGAGGAATTGAACCTCCGACCTCCGGTATGTGAGACCGGCGCTCTAACCAACTGAGCTAACCGCCCATAAAAGGGAGTGACTAAAGTCAGCGAAAGTGAGTGAAAACAAATTCAGGATACAAAAAAAGTGGGAAAATGTCTAGAGGTTTTTTGAGGGGAGAGGGAGTCTCTCCAGCACCCCGCACCCAGCACCCTGCCCTCTTTTTTTTATCAAACAATCTCCTTGAAATCCTTCCATTATTTGGTAGAATGGGCTGATTTTCGGGAGAAACAGGGAAAATTTCCATCCTCCATTTGCACCCATGCCCAAAAAAAGCAAACCTTCATGGCTGCGCACTTTCTTTTTTATCCTCAAACGGGAAAGGTTCTTTTCCATCCTGGGGGCTACCCTCTTCATCCTCCTGGGGGGCGCCGTCACCCTCCATTTCCTTGAATCCAGGGTCAACAAGGGGGTCGCCAATTTTTTTGATGCCGTTTACTGGGCGGTCATCTCCATGACCACCGCGGGTTATGGGGACATCGTCCCCACCACGCCGGCCGGCCGGTTCGTGGCCATCATCTTAGTTCTATCCGGCCTCCTTCTGTTCTCCATGGTTACCGCCACCGTTGCTTCCGTCTTTGTGGAAAAAAAGATCCGGGAGGGAAAAGGCTTGGAAACGGTTAAAAGCAAAGACCACATCGTTCTCTGCGGCTGGAACACCCACGCCGAGGAAGTCATCGAAGGGCTCCTCCGGTCCATGGCCGTGAAAAAAATCCCCCTGGTCCTGGTCAACGAGCTCTCGGAGGATGAAGTGGAGTCCCTGAAGTACAAATACCGGGACCAGGACTTCCGGTTTCTCCGGGGAGACTTCACCCGGGAGGATGTCCTCGCGCGGACGAATATTTTCCAGGCCCGTTCAGCCATTCTCCTGGCGGACACATCGGGACAGCGATCCCTGGAGAAAGCCGACGAACGGACCATCCTGGCCACCCTGGCCATCAAGTCCATGGCCCCGGAGGTGAAGACCTGCGCCGAACTTCTAAACCCGGAAAATAAGCAACATTTGAACCGGGCCAACGTGGATGAGATTGTTTTGCGGGGCGAGCACATCGGAACTCTGCTGGCCAGCGCCAGCGCTTCCCCGGGGTTGCCCCGGGTCATCTCCAGCCTTCTCTCCTCTCATGAGGAGAACAAGCTGTGGAAGTTGGAGATCCCGGAGCGCTTTGTGGGAAAGCCCGTCTCCGAGTTGTCGGCCTACCTCAAGGAAAATTCCCAGGCCCTGCTCATCGCCCTTCTAAGCGAACAAAAGGGTTTGGTTCTGGGCGATATTCTCACCGACGACTTATCAGCCATCGACCAATTCATCAAGCGGAAGTTCGAGGAAGCGGAAAAGGACCTCCCGGGTAGAAAGGACCGTGTCCTGGTAACCCTGAACCCGCCGGACGACGCCGTTCTCACCCGGGAGCACTCGGCCGTGGTCATCGCCCGAAACCGTCCTTGAGAGGAAAAAAGCCATGGAAGAGATCGCCTTTCTGAAGAAAATCCCCATTCTCCAGGATCTAAACGAAGAGGAGCTCGGCCAGTTCCTGAAGATCGCCCGCCGGGTCCGCTTCCCCAAGGGCCAGCCGATCCTCACCGAAGGACAGACCGGCGAGACGATGTACATCATGGTAGAAGGAATGGTGGAAATCTCCAAGAGCCTGGTCATGATCAAAGGGCAGGAAAATTCAAGGGACCGGGAAAAGGTCCTGACCAAACTCTCGGCCGAAGACCACGCCATCTTCGGTGAGGTCGCCCTTTTTGAGCAGAGCCAGAGAACGGCCACCGTCATTGCCTTGACCGATTGCCTGCTCTTGGAGATTTCCAAGGCTGATTTTCTAAAAATGGCCGCGGAAAACACCCGCATCGGGTACAAGATCACCCGGAATATCGCCCAGCTTCTCTGCTCCCGGCTGCGGAAGGCAGACGAGGATACCGTAAAGCTGACCACGGCCTTGTCGATGGCGCTAAGCCGATGAAAACAGGGGGCAGGGTGCTGGGTGCAGGAGGCACAGGGTGTGGGGTGTAGGGTGTGGGGTATAGGCAAAAAAATAACGCTAAGCAATACGGAATGCGGAGTGAAAAGGTTAAGGTTGAGGCTAAGGCTAAGGTTAAGATCAAGGCTAGGTTTAAGGCAAAGGTCGCGGTACAATAGACCAAAACAGTTTAATTTAACTTAAAAACCGAGGAGATTTTTTTATGAAAATGGAAGTCAATCTGGAAAAAGGTTATTTATTTAAAGCCATCTGCAGGGGCCATGAGGTTTTGGCGGACCAACCCGAGAAAGACGGAGGAAGCGACAAGGCCGTGACCCCCACCGAGCTTTTCATCGCCTCCATCGGGATATGCATCGGCTATTATGTGGTAAGGTTTTGCAATCGGCACAAGCTGCCGACGGACGGGATGAAGGTCTTTTTGGACTGGACAGTGGTCAAAGATCCCTGGCGCGTCGGCACGATCACAGTAGAAATCCATTACCCCCATGAGATTCCCGAAGCAGAGAAGAAAGGCCTTTTGCGTATGGGCCATGCCTGTTTTGTTACTGAGACGATCATGAATAAGCCGGAAATCACGGTAGAGCTAAAATCCTAAAGACTTTTTCTCTCGCAGAGCACGCAGAGGCCGCAGAGGATTTTATCAATGAATACTAAAGAAAATGCTCATCTATTTTTGTCTAGTTCTCTGCGATCTCTGTGAGCCCTGCGAGAGTTAACCCTTTTGAATTTATGGATCCTTTGACCCACCTGATTGACGTAGCCAAGGGAGAAGTGGCGGCTGACCTCTTGCTGAAGGGGGCGAGGATCGCCAACGTCCTGACCGGCGAGGTTTATCCGGCCAACGTGGCCGTCGCCGGGGAATGGATCGCGGGGGTCGGCCAGGAATATACCGAGGGGATAGAGACTCTAAATCTATCGGGGCTTATTCTCTGTCCCGGACTGATCAACGGACATCTTCATCTCGAAAGTTCCCTCCTGACTCCGGCCGAGTACGCCCGCCTCGCTATTGCCCACGGGACCACCACGGCCATTCTGGACCCCCACGAGATCGCCAACGTCCTGGGAACAACCGGGATTCAGGCCCTGCTCGAGGCCAGCGAGGCGCTACCCCTTGATTTTTTCTTCATGGCCCCTTCCTGTGTACCCTCCACCCCGCTGGAAACTGCGGGCGCCGCCCTCTCCTCCAGGGAGATCCAAAAGCTCCTGGAACATGAACGGGTTTTGGGCCTGGGGGAGATGATGAATTTTCCGGGGGTCCTCGGAAAGGATCCGGAGGTGCTGAGCAAAATCATTATGGCCCGGCGGGGAAAAAAGCCCATCGACGGGCACGCTCCCATCCTTTCCGGCAAAGGCCTGAACGCCTACCTGGCGGCCGGAATCGAATCCGATCACGAATGCATAAAGAGAGAGGAAGCCGAAGAAAAGCTGCGCCTGGGCATGTGGCTGATGATCCGGGAGGGCACTGCCGCCAGGAACCTGAAAGACCTGCTTCCGGCAGTCACGCCCCAAAACTCCCGCCGGTGCCTCCTGGTCTTGGACGACCTGGAGGCCGGGGATCTCTTGCCGAATGGAGAATTAGACCATGCCGTGCGCCGGGCTATTTCCCTGGGACTGAATCCGCTGACCGCCCTCCAGATGGCGACTCTCCATGCCGCCGAGAGATTCGGGTTGAAGGACCGGGGAGTCATTGCTCCGGGAAAAAGGGCAGACCTGATTGCCGTCCCTGAGTTAAAGGGATTTCAAACGGCCTTGACAGTCAAAAACGGAAAAGTCGTGGCCCGGGAAGGAAAAGCCTATCCCCTTTTCCATGCCGGGTTCGGCCACCAAGTTCTCCATTCGGTCAAAATTAAATCTCTCGATGCCTCATCTTTCCATCTTTCCCTTAAGGCGGACCGGGCCTGGGTGATCAGGATTGTCGCCGATCAAATCATCACCCAGAAGCGATCCCTGCCGGTCAAAAAGGATCCAACCGGCATGGTCGTCTCCGACCCGGAAGCCGATATTCTGAAGTTGGCAGTCATCGAAAGGCACAAGGGCTCCGGGCAAATGGGCCTGGGGCTGGTGAAGGGGTTCGAGCTAAAAGCCGGCGCCCTGGCCAGCTCCGTGGCCCACGACTCTCACAATTTAATCGTTGTGGGGGTGAACGATCAGGAAATGCAGCACGCGGTGGAAGAGATCGTACGGATGCAGGGAGGGCTTGTGGTGGTACAGGGAGGCGACGTAAAATCTTCCCTCCCCCTGCCCGTAGCCGGCCTCATGTCCCTGGAGCCAGCCGAGACCGTGGCTTCGCGGATGGAAAAATTAAAAGAGGCAGCCAGAGACCTAGGCTGCCCTTTGGCCAACCCCTTTCTGACTCTCTCCTTCCTGGCCCTTCCCGTGATTCCCGAACTGAAGCTGACCGACAAAGGGCTGGTGGACGTTTCCCAGTTCCGGATTATACCCCTTGAACCTTCCGAGTAACCCCTCGGCTTTTACCCAAATCCCGTCGGAACACCCCAAAACAAAAAACTGATGGGGATACAGGTGAACTTAGCGCGGCTGCGCCGCAACCAAAGAAGATCACCCCCTCCCTACCCTCCCCCCTCGAGGGGGAGGGGGAAGGTGGGGGGGACGCGGATAAACACAGATAAAACAGGAATAAAAAAACCCCCTCCGGAAAAGGAGAGGGGGTTTTTGAGCCTGCAACCTGAAACCTGCAACCTGAAACCTAATCTAAGTCGACCGGATCTCCTGGCGCATGAAGATCGCGTAGGAGATGGCGAAGCAGACCAGGGTAATGGCGACAAGGGTGATGAGGTGGGGGAAGACGATATGGACGCTCTCCGACAGGGTGAGAGGGTTCTGGAAACGGGAGATGGAAAGCCTTTCGAAGGGCCCCATGAGGATGAGCGACTGGGTCGTCTTCCGCAGGGGGTCCAGGATGATGGTCGTGGATTCGCTGTAGAGGGTCATGGGAGAGACCAGGGAAATGGCTTTGCGGGTCTGCTCGTTCTTGACGACCAATTCGGGGGCCTGCGAGGCCTGCGATGGGTCGAAGGGAGCAATCATGTCGGCCATCACTCCCGCCCCCATGGGCACAAAGAAGAAGAAAAAGATCCAACAGGCGATGGCCGCCAGGGCTGAAGTGGCCATGCTCCGGAAGCTTACCGAGAAGAGGATGGAAATGCCCAGCCAGAAGCCGATGTAGAAGATGCTGATTAACAGGTAGATGAGCAGCCGGTAGACCTCCTCCGGGCCGGGTACCACCCCGATGAGCAGCAGTCCCAAGCCCGAGATCATGAGAACAATGGCTACCATCATGACCACAATGGTGACCAGGCCGGCCAGAAACTTTCCGTTGATGATGTAGTCACGGAAGATGGGCTGGGAGGCCAGCTTGCTCAGCGTCCGGGTGCTTCGCTCCCGGTTCACCGCGTCGAAGCCCAGGACGATCCCGATGATGGGTCCGAAGATGGAAATGAACTGGATCAGGGAAAGGAACTTCCCCGGGGAAGTGAAGAGCATGAGAAATACGAAAGTGGGCTTGGCCACATCCTTGAGTTCTTCCTTCAGCCCGGTCCCCACCATGAAGGCGATGACCATGCTCACCATGAGGATCAGGTAGAAGAGGAGGGTAAACCGGGTGCTGCTGAAGTGGTCGGCCAGCTCTTTGCGGCAGATGGTGATCATTCCTTTCACGATTGCCCCTCCTTGAAATACTTCATGTAAAGCTCTTCCAATGTGTACTGCCCTTCCTCGAGTCCAAGCTTTTCTTTGGCCAGGTCCTCGATCCGGCCCACGGCGACCATGTTCCCTTTGAGCATGATCCCGATCCGGGAGGAGATCTTCTGGACCTGGTCCAGGAGATGGGAGGACAAGAAGACGGTGATTTTCTTGTCCCGGCTCAGAGACTGGATCAGATTCAGCATCTGGAGCGACCCGTCGGGGTCCAAGCCCAGGGTCGGTTCATCGAGAAAGACCACCTGGGGATTTTTCAGCAGGACTTCCGCAATCCCCAGGCGCTGCCGCATGCCCCGGGAGAACTCCCCCACCTTCTTCTTCGGCTCCGGTTTCAGGTCCACCAGGTTCAGCAGCTCTTCGATTTTGACCAGGGCCTCTTCGTCCGGAATTCCGTTCAACCGGCTGATGAACAGGAGGTTCTGGACCGCATTCATGTCGTCATAGAAACCCACGTTTTCGGGAAGATAGCCCACCACCCGCTTGACTTTCAACGCCTCCCGGGTGGGGTCGAAGCCGCATACCCAGGCTCTCCCCGAAGTGGGCTCGCTCAGGCCCAGCAACATGAGGAGCGTGGTGGTCTTGCCGGCTCCGTTCGGCCCCAGAAACCCGAAAACTTCTCCCTCGTTGATCTTGAGGGTCAGGGCGTTTACGGCCGTCTGTTCCCCGTATACCTTGGTCAGGTCCTGGGTCTCGATGATCGTCTGTCCGTTCACGTTATCTCCTCCCCAGCCACAGGAACAGCGCGCCCAGCCCGGCAATGACCAGCACGATGATGATGATTCCGATCCATCCCCAGGCGGCGGAAGTTTTTACCGACACCCTCATTTCCACTGTTTTGCTGCTGCCTTTCTCCCCGTCGACGGAAAGACCCACCGAATAATCACCCACCAGGGCCTGACCCGCTGGAGTAATGATTACCTCGACCTGCTTCATGGCATCCGGTTCGAGGGCGTCGATCTTCTCCGGCTTGAACTCCACCTTCCAGTTCTCCGGCTTGAAAGAGCTGAAACTGATATTCTTGTTCACCGCCGAGCCGGTGTTCTTCACAAAAAGCGACATCTGGGCCGCCTTGCCGGCGAGAGCCTCCAGAGACAGAAGGCCGGTGGGAGTCCCGGCATCGAGCTTATAGATTCCCGTGAGAATGACCGTCAGCTTCACATCCTGTTTCTTATCCCCCGAAGTAATCCCGACGACGATGGGGAAGGAACCCGCCTTGGCATCCCTGGGCGGGGTCACTTCCACGGCCACGTTCTGGCTGGAGCCGCCTTTGATCCGGAAGCTGGAGATCTGCTTCTGCTCGTAGGCCGGCTTGAAGCTGACCTCCCATTTGGCCGGGGCCTGGGCGGAGAGGTTGAAGTTCCGATCCGCTTCACTCTTGTTGTTGACTTCCAGGGAGAATTCGAACTTGGCGTCCGTCTGCCCCTTGAGGACGGGGTAGGAGGTGGTTACGGTGAAGTCTTCCCCCATCGCTGTCCTTTCGCGCACGGTCACGTTGATCTTCTGGGTGGAGGTAAACCTCCCGTCCTCGGTCTGAGCGTCGATCTGGAAATGGTACTCTCCGGGCTTGACCTTCTTATCCGGCTCGGCCAGGAAGGTCAGGGTCCGGGCCTTGGTGGCCGGCACCGGAACAGCAGCGACAATGAAATTGGGGGCCTTGAGGGAAGCCCTCCAGCCCTTGGGAACCTGGCTGATTTTCATGGAAATATTCTCGTCCCTTTTTCCCTTATTCTCCGCGGTAAGATCCATGCGCACGGATTCGCCCGGAGGTACGATGACCCCGGAATATTCGGTGTAAATGGCGATTCCCCTCTCTGGACGAGGGATAACATCTTTATCCTTGTCCGACTGGGCCGTCGCCGTCCCGCCGATCGACAATGACAATAGAATAAGGATAGAGAAAATCAAAACCGATTTCAGCCCAATGCTTCCCCGACGCATGTTCGTCCTCCTCCAATTTTTTTAAATTTAATTCCGGTAATCTTTTTGAGGGTGTAGTGAATTATAACTCTTGGCAGTCCCTCTGGAGCTCGGTTACCCTCTCAAAAACAACCTTAAAATAATAGCAAAAGAGAAATTTGTCAAGGCTATTTCCGACTCTCCAAGGGAATCGGGCTGGATTTTGGCCTTTCCCTTCCACCCCCGAAAAGAAAACCCCAAGCTTACTCTTCCTGGCAGGCTTTAGGGGGTTGAGGCCCCCAAAATTCTTAAACTTTTATCAGCTCTACCTTGAAGCTATAGAAGGCCGAACTTTCCCTGTACCGAGTCCTGGGGAGCATCCTTGCAGATTGCTAGGCCGCTCCGGCTTCTTTCAGCTTTTCCACGATGGAATCCTTGTCCCAGGCGCCCACATGGCGGTACATTTCCTTGCCCGTCTTGTCAAAAAAGATCAGGGTAGGAATGAGTTGGACCCGGTATTCCCGGGCGAGGTCTTTGTATTCGTACACGTCGATGATGAGAATTCTGGCCTTCTCGGCAAGCTCTTTTTCGATCTCTTTCAAAATCGGTCGAAGCTGTCGGCAGGGCATGCAGGAATTGGCGCCGAAGTCCACCAGAAGCGGCTTCCCGCTCTTGATCGCCTGCTGAAATTCCTCATTGGTGTTGGTGGGGGGCGGGAGGGCGGTTAAATCCTTCAGGCGGCTCTCATTGATGTCGATTTTCGCCTTATTCCTTAAAGAAGCCAGGTATTCCTCGACCTTTTCCTTCCCCTTGAGCTCCCGGATGGCCTCCTCGATCATCGGGGTCGCCTCGGCCAGGGACTTCTTTCCCATCTGGTCCTTGTGCTGCTTGTAGACTTCGGCCACCTCCTTGGGGTCGACCTGGATCTTGTCCAGGACTTCCTTCTTCACCAGGTTCTGCATGATGGACAGGTCAATGTCTTCCCCCCTGGCCTCAGGATCGGCCTTCACCCCCAATCTCTTCGCTTCCTGCAGGACGACTTCCTTGGTGATGACCTGGTCGAGATATTGCCTGGGCTCTTCCCGGAATACTTCCTGGAAGGGCGCGGGGATTTTTCTCAGCTCCCGGTCGAACTGGGCAACGGTGATCTTCCGGTCGTTGACCATGGCCAGGACTTGGCGCTCCGGGTTCCAGGTGAAAAATTTCAGATAACCGAATAGGATGACTCCAACCACCACCGCCAAGACCGGAATGATCCATTTCCAATGCTTTTTCATTCAACGATTCCTCTCATCCTCACGGATAAAATCTCCCCCTCACCCTTGCCCTGAGGCTGTCGGATTATCAAAATCATAAGCCTGGTTCGGGAGTTAAGAAATTGCGGATCGATAAGATCGGCATCCCTGACAATACATCAACGAATCTTAACCCAGATTAGCAGGAATGTGAGGATTTGTCCATGAAAAGCCGGAACGATTCATCGAATTGCCCCCAGCAGGGTTTATCGATTTCTTCCTCAATCCTTATCGACCCCCGCCGCGCTGATCCACCCCTTCACTTCTTCATCCTCGGGAAGAGCCTTCTCCATAGTTTGCAACTTGAAAAGGAAGTGGTTCCCCTGGATCCCGGCCTCTTTCGCCCGTTTCAGTTCTTCCTGGAGGGCAGTTCTTTGACGGGTGATCTCGCGGATTGACCGCTCACGGTGGGGGTTGACCTTATCGGGTTGCCTCTTCCTGGCTGTCTCCAGGCCGCGAATATAAAGGTCGAGGCCGTCGATCCTTTCCTGAAGGTACTGGACCTCTCCGGCGTCCCGGAAGGGCTTGGATGGGTCTTCCAGGGTCAACTGCAGCCGGCCCACATACATCCCTTTGCGGGAAGACTGAAAAATGTGGGTCATTCCGGCCCGAACGGCTCTCCGGGTAAAGCGTCCTTCATGACCTCCCAGGATGAAGTGAATCCCCGGTAGCTCTTTGGCCACCCTCTGGTCCTTGTAAAGGCCCAGGTCGGAAATAATAATGGCCAGGTCGGCTTTTCCCTTGATTTTCCCCAGGGTCTCCCTGGCCGCATCGATCGGGTCGGCGATCAGGATCCTTCCTTCATTGGCCCGCTGGATGGCCGGGCTGATCTCCGGTCCTGATTCGGGCGGCAAAAGCCCGACGAAAGCGATCCGCACCCCCCCCACTTCCTTTATCACATAGGAAGGAAAGATGGGGGATTTGGTGGAAGGATCCAGAAGGTTGGCAGATATGAGGGGAAGTCCCTGGGAATATTCCTGCCGCAGGAAGTCCACGCCCTGCAGGAGGTCCAGGCACCCCACGTTCACCGCCGCAGCGCCCATGTGGCGGTAGGCGCGGCCGATGATCTGGGCCTTCTTCAGCGCCTTCTCAGAATCGGAATCGTTTCGAAAGCTGAAGAAAAGATCCCCGGAATCCACCACCAGGGTTCGCTGATTTTCCCTTTGAACTTTCTCCACCCAAGCCACCCGCCGGGCCAGACCGCCCAGCACCCGGTCCCCTCAGGTCGGGCAGGGGAGGATGTAGCCGGTCACGTTGTTGGTGTGGAGAATCAGAATCTCCGTCTCTCCTGATTCGGCAGGCGGGGCGGGAAAAAGAAAAAGGGACCAGGCAAAGATGAAAGAAAGGATCCCCCAAAAACTCTTGGTTGCCGGAAACCATTTTTTCAAAGCGATGACCTCATCTTTGAATCTTTTCAATATCATCGGAATTATTGTAACACAACTTTACCGATCGCCGGCAGGAGCAGGCCGCCGAGGCGTGATGAGTCGCCCCTACCCTTCCTGGGCGGACAAAAAGCCGATGATTTTTTCCCGGATTTGATCCCTCAACTTCCGGAAGAAGGAGATCTTCTCCTCCTCAGTGCCCTTGACGGTCGCGGGATCGGGAAAGCCCATGTGCATCCTCCGCGTTCCGCCGAAGAAAACCGGGCAGCTTTCCGCCGCGTGATCGCACAGAGTTATGACAAAATCGAATCTCTCATCCGCAAACTCGTCAATCGACTTGGATCGATGCCGGGAAATATCGATTCCCGCCTCTTTCATCGCAGCGATGACCAGGGGATTAACGGAAGAGGGCTCTGTCCCGGCGGAGAAAGCCTGCACCTTCCCCGCCAGGTCATGATTGACCAAGCCCTCGGCCATCTGGCTCCGGGCGCTGTTATGGGTGCAGATGAAGAGAACCCGTTTCACTCTATGCTTCTCCTTCTATTCATCGCAATCGGAATCCCCATTTTCCCCTTTGCCGGTTGTCGGTTCCGGCTTTCAGGGTTCGCACGGGCATTTTTCTCCTATGGTTTTTTAATTTCCTTACTGGACCATTTTCTTGATCTCTTCCACGGAGGGAAGTTTCCCGGCCACTTTCACGGTTCCATCCACCACCAAGGCCGGGGTGATCATGACCCCGTAGCTGCTGATCTGTTTGATGTCTTTTATCTTCAAGACTTCGGCCTCGATGCCGAGTTCTTTGACCGCCTGCCTGGCTCGATCCTCGAGCTGGTTGCACTTGGGTCAACCCATTCCCAAAACTTCGACTTTTTTCATTTTTTCCTCCCTAAATCTTGTATTGGACACAGATGAACACAGCGCGGCAGAGCCGCAACCCAAACGGAATCCCCCCCTCCCTCCCCTCCCCCCTCGAGGGGGAGGGTTAGGGTGGGGGGGATGCTTTTTGCCCAACAGAACTTAACGACTTTGCAAAACAGTAGTAGAGATTGACCTCACGCCTTACTCATCACTTTTCACTGCTTTTATTGGGACACGGATGAACACGGATACACGCAGATAAGGATCAATCAAAAAAAAATAAAAGATTTTGCCAAATAGCGCGTAATCTTTTTCTTTGTGCTCTCTGTGACCTCTGTGCTTAAATCGTTTTCAGAAAATGAAATTCCCGGTGAACCATCCTACCAAGGTCCCCAGAATCGTAATCAAGGGAACATAAACCAACCCCTTTTTCAGGCCAAAGACCTTCAGGATGGCCAGCATGTTGGGGAGGCTCATCCCGGGGCCGGTCAGGAGAAGGGCCAGGGCCGGCCCTTTGCCCATGCCCATTTCCATCAGCTTATGAACGAAGGGTGCTTCGGTCATGGTGGCCATGTACATGATCTGGCCGATCAATGTGGCCAGGAAAGAAGGGAATATGCCCGACCCGCCCAGCCAGCTCTCGATCCACTGCTGGGGAAGAAGCTTCCCGATCACTCCGACGACGAACACCCCTCCCAACAACAAGGGAAAGATGATCCGGACAAACCACCAGCTCTCAGTCATCCACTGGCGCATTTCCTCACCGGATTTGACCTTCCAGGCATAAAGGGCGACGATGACCATCCCCGCAGCCCAGACATACACTTTATGCAGGAAGGGCCCCTTTTGGACAAGGTAATTGGGGGCCAGAAGGTCGGCTACGATCAAGAGAAGGAGGATGACATCCTTGCGGGCCACGATCCTTTTCCCTCCAGGGTGGATGTCCACTGCGGTCACTCTCTTGATCTCTTCCTTGCGGAAGGCGAGACTCATGACCCAACCCACCACGAAGGCCATGGCCAGGGCTGAAAGGACTCGGACCACCACCATCTCCGTCCCCAGGATAGCCCCGGTATAGACCAGGGCCAGGATGTTGGCCGCCGGGGCCACCCAGAGAATGATGAAGGCCGCCCCGATCCCGCTTCCGCCGTAATACAGGCCGCTGGAAACGGGGATCACCGTGCAGGAGCAGGCGGCCACGAAAAAACTGCCCCCGCTGGCCAGGGTGAAGGATCTCAGTTTATTGGCGGCACTTCCCAGGTAATAAATGATGGTTTCCTTGGATATAAACGTAACCATGGCCCCGGCCAGAAGGAAAGCCGGTATCAGGCAGGTAATCACATGAAGGGCGATGTAATCCTGTAAAGCTTGCAAACCGGCATAAATCAATTCCCAGAAGAACATTTTCTTGCGCTTCCTTTTCCCAATTTTGATGATCTCGTGAAAAGTCCTCACTCCGGTGAAAACCGGAGTCCAGGATATTTATAGACCTTTGAAAATACAGGATTCCGGCTTCCGCCGGAATGACGGGAAGGATGGTCTTAGGACTTTTACGAGCTCATCAATTTTTATATTTGCGCCAGGACCTTTCTTTGCTCCATCAGCTCCCGCTTCAGGAGCAGTCCCACTTTGTCCAATATCTCAAAGATTTCCGGGCCTTTGACCTTCACCATCACCTTGACCCCGTCTTTGCGGGTGGTGATCAGGTGGCTCTTCTGCATCGTGGAAATGTGCCGGGAAATATTGGACTGTTCCCCGTTGATGGCCGGCACAATTTCACAGATACATCTCTCCCCGTGGCGGAGCAGTTCCAGGATCTTCAAGCGCGTGGGCTGGGCAAGAGCTTTCAGGACTTCCGCCTTTAAATAAACCGCCCTTTCTTGCATATTCATTCTCCATGCATTTATGATTAATTAATCATAAATGCAAAAAAAATATGAGTCAAGCGATTTCTTAAACTCGGTCCCTTCACTTCGAGGCTGGGCAGCGCACTTTCGTGAGGGAGGGGGCGTAATCGAAGTTGGGGCTCTTGGCCGGGTTGTGGCAGAGGAGGCACTGCTTTTCGCCCACGGGGGGAAGCTTCTTCCCATCTTCTGGATGTCCCCTCCCGGGCCCATGGCAGGATTCACACTGGACATTCTCCAGCACATCCCCAAAGCCGGAAACCTCCCCGAATCCGGTGGTATGGCAGGGAAGGCAGGTGTGGTCTCTTTCTCTCTTTTCACCGACCAGGGTTTGATAGGCCTTGGCATGGCCGGTCTTTTTCCAGTTCTCGTGCTGCGGCTGATGGCAGGAAAGGCAGGATGCCCCACCCATGTAATCGGAGACCGGGTAGGCATAGGTACCCTTTTGCATCCAGGGATCTTTTTCTGGGGAGCCGTTTTTCTTTTCCGCAAAATGCAGGGGCTTGGAGTCAGCCCGGAACTGGTTCACCAGTTTGGCCGTTTGGGGGTGGTCCTTATAGAAATCCCGTAGAGTTATGATCTGGTAATTGGACAAGAGGCGCGTTTCGTCCGGTTTCTCCTTGAGGAAAAACTCCATCTGCCCGAGATACTCTCCCCGGGTCCCGGCGGTGAGGATCTGGGCGTTATTGACCTCCACCGGCTGCCTTTTAAGCCCGCGTTCATGCCCGCTGACCACGAAGTAAACCTCCCGGAACGTTTCGGCGAGTTTCCGTTGCTCACTCTCATCCATGTGGGTAATAGCAATGATGACTTTGCTTTTTTTCTTTTTCAACTCACCGATCACCTGCCTGGCCGCCTCGAGGGGGTCGGTTAGCCGATAAGCCGCTTTGTCATGGGGGTCCAGGCTTCCGGAAAAGCGGTTTGAAAGAAGCCCGAAAAGCCCGACCCGGATGCCCCCCTTTTCCTTGATGAGGTAAGGCCGGAACACCGGCTTTTTTGTCTTCAGGTCCTGGAGGTTGGCGAGGAGAAAGGCGAATTTCGCCTTTTGGCTCATTTTCTTCAGTTCTGCGATCCCCCAGGAGAGATCCACCTCCCCCGGAGTGAAGGCATCGTATCCCATGAGGTTGTAGGTTTGCAGGAATAGGTTCGCCTTCAGGGCGGTAAGGTCCCGGTCTCTTTTGGGCAGGCCAAAAATTTCATGCCCGGCGGAATAGAGAAGGTCCCCGGAGTCCACCAAAAGGACATTTTTTTTGTCTTTGCGCAGCTTTTCCAGGAAGGAAGCCCGCCTGGCCAGACCGCCAAGCTTGCCCCCCCCTCAGCCGCAGGGCTCGTACTCGCCGTAGAGGTTCGAGCTGAAGACCAGGGTGATGATCTGCTCCGGCTTCACCCCGGGGGGCTGCCCCCAGGAATTGAAGGGGATCAGGCAAAGGAAGAAAAAAATCAAAAGTCTTTTCATGAAAAAGTCCAAGCAATGGTGATTACGCTCTTCATTCTAGCATTCCCGTTTGGATCAGTCCTTATCTTTCTTGCCCTTTGCCGCATTTTCGTCCTTGGAAGACCCCGCGGGGGTTTTCCCGAAATTATCCCTCAGGATCTCCAGGGCCCTGATCACTTCCAGCCTGCCCACATGGGTCGCCTTTTGATCTCCATGGACGATCACGCAGGAGGGGGTGGAGCGAATCTGATCTTCCTGCAGGTAACGATTCCAGAGGCTGAAAACCGGGTTCACATCGACGGGCTTCAGGGCGATCTCTTTTTCTGTCAGCAGATTGACCAGCTGGTCTTTATCGACCATCCTTTGCCGCGCCGCTTCAAAGAGAACCCTTCTCGTATGTAAGGCGGAATCAAAATCATTTTTCTGCCCCAAGGCGGAGAGAAAATACCGGACATACAAAACGGTATGCTCGCTGGCGGGGACATCGATAAAAGTGAGATGGACGGCTCCATCCTTGACCAAATCGAGGAGGAGGGGTTCAAGGTCGGGTTCCATGTCCCGGCAGGGGGAGCAGAAATAATCGCTGTAGAGCCGCACCTCGATCGTGCCGGTCCCGAAAGAAGGCAGAAAGTCTTCCTGCCCCCCCGTCGTTTCCCACCCGGCCACCCCCGAACCGAAAATCAGAAGAGCGGCCCAGGGGATCATCGCGATCCATTTCATGAATTTTTGGTTCCATTTGGGCTTCCGAATAAACCCATTCATACATCCTCCATCGGCAGCAAAATCTAAGAGCTAAAAGCTAGCCAAATATATTTGAAATTTTTCTCTTGAACCCTCCCCCCTTGATGGGGGAGGGGGAGGGTGGGGGTGAATCCGGAATGTATCCCCCTCCCCTTTATCCCCTCCCGCCAGGGGAGGGGATATTTCTTAAATCTGAGAGGAAAATTCTCAGACTGAAAGGTGTAAGAATCTAATGATATCATCAAAATTTATTACTCTGTTGAAAACCCGAGCCCAGGACATTTATAACCCAAGGAAAGAAAGGGGGGATTCGGGACGCACCCCCTGGGCGGAGAATATTTCGGTATCCTTTCCACCCACTCGATTGGGAAAAAAGCCAAAAATTCTTCACGGGCCCATCAAAAATAGTAGCGGGCCCGGAATTCCAGCCGGTAATCATTGGGCTTTTCCCCGAATTCCGTTTCGTCCCCCCCGACCAGGAACATGGTCTTGAGGCGCAGTTCCAGGTTGGTAATGCCCGTATAGGCAACCTCGGGGGCGATGGAAAAGCTGGGATCTCGAAGATTTACAATCGTGGTTAGGGCCGGCGTGAAATAAAGAATATCGAAGGGCTCCTTCTGGCTGACCCGCAGGTAGAGATAGTCCCTCATGGGGTTGGGCCGGCTGTAATTCCCCTGGCTCAGGTTCAGTGCTCTTGCCAGGAGAGCATCGCTCCCTGTGGCCAGGTATTGATCATAGGCCCGGTCGACGAAGCGGTAAAAATCCTGGAACTCGCTTTTGTTGAACCCCGTCCCGTTCCGATAATACTCGAGGATATAGGTTGTCTCCCGCTGGCTCAGGTATCGCAGTCCCAATAGGTAGCTGACGGTATCACTGGTCAAGCTGAGGATATTTCCCTGCGAGTCGGTGTATCTCTTTTGGAAATCCTCGATGTAGGCGAACTCGCCATGAACCTCGAAATTTGAAGTCATATTGCGGGAGAAGTCCACCCCGTACCGGGTGGTCCGGCTCCCGCCCGTAAAGACAATGAAATCGATATCCGTGTCATAGAGAAGGAGGTAAAGCTTGGCGGCGATGTTGGCCTGGTTGGTCTTGCCGAAATCGTCATTGATTCCTTCCAGGACCGGCAGGAGAACAGGAGTAAAGGAAAGGGTCTTCAAGGGTCCGGAAAAACTCCGGATCCAGTCGGCGGAAAGAACCCAGAACCCCTCCAGGGCCAGATCCGGCTCATCGGGGTCCTTCGGCCGGTCAATGAAGGCCACCGGGTTCCAGGCGTATCCTTTTCCCCACTTCAGCACCTTCTTGCCCGCATCCATGGTCAGTGCATGGGAGGGCTTCAGGGACAGGAAGGCCTCGTAAGGCGTAAGATCATCCTCCCAGCCCAGGTAGGTGTTGTTCAGATCATAGCTGAGCCGCACGAAAAAGCGGGCGTTGTCTTTCTCGTAACTCCCATCGACCAGGAGTTTGAAATTGGATTCCCCGGTGGTTTTCCCTTCATCCCGGTTGTAGAACTTCAGCTTGTAGAGCGCTGCATCCTGGTCTTGAACGTTCAGGACCGGCCGGAACTCCCCGTATCCCCCCACGTGGTAGGGCTTCTTTTCGATCTCCGAGATGTCGAACTTGTATTCTTCCTTCTTTTCTTCCGCCCGGCTCAAGCAGGGTAGAGAAAGAATGAAGATCCAGAAGATGATCGAATAGATGGGCCGGCTCATAGGAGTTCCGTCAAGTTATTAATGTCTCCATAATAATGACCACGTAACCTTCTCAAGACCCGTTATTCCCCGGCTTGACCGGGGAATCCAGAAGGGCGCTGGATGCCCGCTTAAAACATGCAGGCATGACGAATAATAAGAAGTCGAAAAAAGGAAATCCCAACACCATTAAACTGCCAGCCGGCTATTTCCGCAGGGAATCGATGTTGGGCATGAAGGTCAGGGTAAAAACCTCATCCTTGAAATCTCTTTTCTTGATCTGGGCGTAGATCATGACGGACTTGTAGCCCTTGTACAAAGGGCTGTCCGTTTCCATGACCGAGGGCCGCACGATCTCTCGCCCAAAATCTCTCATCTCCTTGAAATACAGGGTCTTGATGAGCATGTCCGCCTCGGTGCGACATTCGATTTTGGTGGGCAGTTTTTTATTTTTATCCGCCCACATCTTCAGCCGGTCGTAGGCCACGGTTTTGTTCTTGGCTTTGAGCTGAAGAAAATAGTCGTTCCCGATCTCTTCCACCTTTTCCACCTCGTATTCCGCCGCGTAATCCAGCTGGAGGATATCGGAGTTATTAAAAACCCCCCCCACCACGGACTGGAGGCTGGTGATGCGGATGGGCTTCCCCACGTTGGGGATGTAGAGCCACATGTTCTCTCCCACCCGGAGGGTGCTCCGCCCCTTTTCGCTAGCCGGAGCAAGAAACAGGGCGGCCACCTTATCCACCCCTTTCTTGACCGAAAAGAGGACAAATTCCTTCTTCCGACCGTCGGGCTCCACGTTGATGAGCTTCCGGTACATCTCAAACGACTCGGGATTGAGATTCCGGTCAATCTGTTTCAAGAGCTGCGTTCCGTCCAAGGCAAAGGCCGGGACGGCAAAGATCAAGGCGATAATCAGAGTAATGATTTTTAGCATCTTCCTTTCCTCTCTCTCAGGCGTAATTCCATTTTGTCGTACCTTACCCATTCGAAAAATCTTTCGCTCGTCATTCCCGTGAAAACGGGAATCCACGAATTGCAGATAAAAAAGCTGGATTCCTGCTTGCGCAGGAATGACGGAGATTTTTTAAAGGGACTCACTGCCGCCGCCATTTTCAAACCGCCGAATCGGTACCGATTTTCACTTTTGGGTTTCCAAAGCCTTCTTCAAGGCCTCTTCGGCGCTACCCCTGAATTCCAGATATCCCATTCCTTTCCCCTTCATGGCCTGGATCATCTTTACCCCGAATTCCCCGGCCACGACCGTGGTTGCTCCCTTTTGCGCCAGGAAGGGTACGACCGAAGTCCCCGCGCCCCTTCGGGCTGTTTTATAAGGGTTATCGACGGCTTCCAGGAACTTTCCCGATCCATCAAAAATCAGGAAGTAGGGGGCGCGGGCGGCCACCCCGCTCACCTTGGCTGCGGCAGTCTTCCCCTCCGCAGCCACGACAATTCTCCCCTGCTCCGCGGCATAAACAAGCACCGTGAGCTGGAAAATAACAGACAGAATGGTTAAAGCGATTCTTTTCACTTCTCATCTCCTTTATATTTCATTTTTTGGCTTTGTTCAAAAGGTACGTCATTTGTCACAGGGATGGCTAAAACGAAAAATCTTCAAATTGGCCCCGAAATCCTCGCTGGCCAACCCCTCTCTGAAATCCCCCCCAACCCCCCTTTATTAAAGGGGGACAGGGGGGATTTCTGGCAGGGCAGTGGTCCCAGGAAAAATCCAGCGTGCTGCTTGCAATTATGCCCCTCTTGGAGTAACTGCTGAGAACCGATCCATCATGTACTTTTTAAACAAACCCTATTTTTCCCCTTTCCCATTTAACTTTTTACCCCTCACCCCTTACCCCTCACCTCTTACCTTGTTACTCTACACATGTCTCAGCGCCTTGATAGGCTCCATCTTGGAGGCCTTCAAGGCCGGCTGGAGGCTGGCGACCACAGAGACAAAGATTACGATGGCCGAGATAACCAGCATATTCGTGGGATCCAGGGTGGGGGAAAGGACCAGGTCCTTCTGCCTTCCGAAATCGAAGGTCACCCAGCCCGAGACATTCAGGATGAAGATGATCGCCATCCCGATGATGTTTCCGATCACCGCCCCGATGACACCGAGGCAAAACCCCTCCATAACAAACATGGACAAAATCTTCGCCGGGAGGGTGCCGATGGCGGCGATGGTCCCGATCTCCCGGATACGCTCGTAAACCGCCATGATCATCACGTTCATGATGCTGATCAGGACCACGGCGATGAGCAGGATCTGGATGAAGACGGTCATCATGTCGATCATCCGGGCGATGTTATAGAAGGGGGACAATTGCTCCCAGGAGTGGACTTCAAAGGCCGGTTTGCCTTGCTTGGTCACCTCCCCGGAGAGCAGGCTATCGAGTTTCCGGGTGAAAGCCTCCACTTTGCCAAAATCCTTGAGGCGGATCGCTATTTCGCTGACCTCCATCTCCCCCATGCGCAGAACTTCCATGGCGTCTTCGATATGAACGTATCCATCCCTTCCTCCGGGGCCGGTGGCGCTCTCCAGGATTCCGCCTACTTTGAACTGTTTCCCGTTGACCGAGCCGTCCTGGTTGGTGGCCACGATGACGACCATATCCCCGATCTTCGCTTTCATGCCCCTGGCGAGCAGTTCAGGGATCAGAATCTCCCCCCTGTTGAGGCTTTTTTGCCCCTCCGTAATCCTGGAAGGAAGAAGGGGGATGGTCTTAAATTCCTTCTCCGGATACACCCCGTTCAGGCGGACATTGGTGGTCTCCACAAAGGTGCTGAACATTCCCCCGAATTTGATCCTCGGGGAGTAGGCTTCGACTTCCGACTGTTGATTCAGGATACCTTCCAGCTTCTTGACCGCCTGGGGTTTCAGGTTGAGGTTGAGGGGAAGGTTTTCGATGGAAGCCACGTATCCTTTGCGATGGACCTGCAGATGGCCGATCATGGAATCGGTGATCTGCCCGATCATCATGTTCTTAAAGGAACCGGAGATGGAGACGTATCCCAGGACGAAGATTACCCCGATGGCAATCAGCGCCACTGTCAGTAAGGTTCTTCTTTTATACCGGAAGAGATTCCGGACGGCGATTTTGAAAAGGTTAGCCATTCTCCCTGCCCCCTTTCACCTGCTTGCCCACCAGTTCTCCATCGGCCAGCGAATAGAGGATTTCTGCTTCGCCCACGATCCGCTGATCGTGGGTGGAAAAAATGAAGGTCGACTTTAGCTCATCCCGCATTTTTTTCATCAAGTTAATAATGGTATAGGCCGTCTTGGAATCCAGGTTGGCCGTCGGCTCGTCGGCCAGGACCAGCTTGGGGTCGGAGACCCGCGCCCGGGCCACGTTCTGGTCGGCCATGCCCACCGCCTCCAGAACGGCCATTACCCTCTTCCTTCTTTCTCCGGCGGCGATATTTTTCACAATGATGAGGGGATATTCAATGTTCTCATAAACGGTCAGGACGGGAATCAGGTTGAAGTCCTGGAAGATGAAACCCAGGTTGTCCCCCCGGAACTGGGCGCTCTCATGCCGGTCGAGCTTCAGAACATCCGTGCCCACCACGGTTAAATTCCCCTCCGTGGGCTTGTCCAGGCACCCGATCAAATTCAAGAGCGTTGTCTTTCCGCTTCCCGAGGGACCGACAAAGGAAACGAAGGAGGCGGGCTCGATCTCGAAGCTCACGCCCCTCAAGGCCCGGACGACGACCTCCCCTCCCCCGTAATCTTTGCTTACTTTTGTTGCCACTACCTGGTAATCCTTGCTGATATTTTCCGCTAAGATCAAGCTCATAACCCCTCCTGAAATGTCGCTTTTTTTATTATATGCTTTTTTTGACTGTGCATTTCAAAACATTTTTTCTGCAACTTTTTGTGGAGCTTTCTTCGATTGAAAATTCTTTTAAAAGCAAGTTCTGTACCCCTCGCAGGCGCCAACAAAACCGCAGCAAATTCAATCCTCGATTCAAAATAGCCTTTTTTGAGAAATAATCAGGGTCGACGGTTTTGTCGAAATGGAAATAGAGCCTTTCAATAAATGGTTTGAATAATAGAGGAAAGCTTTTCGCCGGGATGGAACGGGAAAACAGACTTGTCGAATGGGAGGAGGGTTATGTTTTTTGCCGAACTGGAGATAATTTTTTCTTTCTATTTTGGCATTGCTTTCAAGATCGCTTCTCCCCGGCATGAAAACAGGGACGGGTGACCCATTCTGTCTTTTCTGGTTTGGTGAAGGGAACCCAGGTTATGATTGTTTTTTATTTTTGATCCTCATGTCATCGGGAACGGTTCATTCTGATGAAGTCACTCGGACAAACAAAGTGATCCGTAATCCATTCCTCCGGCTTTTTGCAAATTGAATGTTCTTTCTTGCCGGCGGAGATGTAGGCGGAACCTTCCCAGAGGTTCACTTTCCTGATTTCAAAATGCAGGTGGATTCCCTTCCCCGAACCATGGGGAAAATCCCCCATATAGCCGATTCGTTGGCCTCTCTTCACGATCCGGTTCAACCCGACGTTTTGGGGATCAATGCCCGACATATGGTAGTAGGCCGACCAGACTTTCTCGGCAGTCTTTCCCCCGGGAAGTTTAAATCGAATTCCCGGCGGGGCCGCATGTTCCAAGATCACTATATATCCTGAAAATTCATTTTGATATTCGGCAAAGACGACGGTGCCGTTCGAGCAGGCGTAAATGGCACTGCCCAGAGGGCCGGCCACATCTTCCCCGGGATGATAACTCAAGGGGCAGCCAAGAGACCGCACGTTCCTCTCAAGAAACCGGTTGCCGGTCGGGAAATAGCCGGGCAGTGGGAAATCGAAACCATCGGAGACAGCCGGATTGGACAAATCCACTTTGGTTGTCCGATCCCGGGGGATCAAAGTCTGGTCGGAAGCGCACCCGACAAGAAATAAAAAGACACCGGACCAAATCAAAATAGAGAAAAGCCATGCGTTCTTCCCGTTCATCTTGCGTTCCCTCCTCCTGCCATTCAGTCTAGGAGCCGGTCTACCCCGGCTAAAGATTCCCCCTGGATGCTTGGATGGGCATGACTCCCCTCGGGGGTTGGGCAAGCTGTCCATCTTGGGGACCTGAAAAAAGGAAGGCCGAGGTTGATCCTCGGCCTTCCCTCTCTCTGTTGGGCTTTTTCCATATGCGGATTGGGTCGCTCCTTTTACGTGCCCAGCAGCGCCCCCCAGTACTTCGCCGGGTCTTTCTCGAACCGTTTTTTCATCAAGGTGTCAAGCATGGCATGGTGGATTTTCTCGTCATTCCAGATCTGCTCGAAAATGTATTGCAGGGCGGGGGTATTGGTTAGTTTCTTCATCTCAGCAAGAAAATCCTTGTGCTTTCTCTCCATTTCTTCATGCTTCTCCAACAGGTCCCAGACTTCTTTTCTTTCTTCCGCTCCGGCCACTTGTTTATACTCGAGGACTTCCAAAGCGGCCCGGCCCAAATCGGCATGTTTTCGGGAATCGTGCTGGATGGCTCGAAGCAAATACTTTACGGTTGAATTCGCGGCTTGACCGGCCGTTTTTTCGGTCAGAGCAATCACTTCCTCCTCGACTTTAATCAGTTGATTCACCATTTTCTTGAGCTGTTCGATCTTTTCTTCCTCCTTCATATCCGCACCCCCCTTTCAAAAAATAGTGAACGGCTTCAATGTGAGTATGGGTAAAAAGGGAAAGGCTGTCAAGGGGAAATATCGGCCTTTTCATTCTCGGCAAATAAGCTTTTATCGCTTAGTACTACAGCGGCACTTTTTCAAAAAAAGGCATTGCAGCGATAAAAAATGCTGAATCCCCACCCCGTCATACCCGCGAAAGCGGGTATCCAGTTAGGTTTTAAACGGCAT
>Ga0111180_1006_pt1 | contig 60017 bp, 50 predicted proteins | sample DeeMarSWOR324_28_FD_80237 | JGI IMG/M metagenome (GOLD analysis project Ga0111180, IMG submission 80237) | Deltaproteobacteria bacterium SM23_61
TCGGATACTGGGCGCCCTTGCGGTGTTCCGGGTTATGCTGCCAATTCTGTTTGTTGCCGGTCTCCTTCTTCTGGTATTTCTGGGAATTATTGTAATTGTTCTGCGTGAAAGTGTTTTGTTTATTCACGTTGACATCGACCTCATTGTTTCCCCAGCCACACCCCCAGCCGCCATAACCACCCCAAGCCGCTCCTACGGCCACACCTACCGCAAAGGAAAACGCTGCTGTCGCCGCATAACCGTAAGGATAGACCGGGTACGGGGGATAGGCCGGGTACGCCCACACCCCGTAAACAACTGTCGGGTTATACGCTGGGACATATACCACCTGTGGGTTTGCAGGCTCGATGACAATCACTTTCGTCTGTTCCTCGACAATGACCTTCTGTTCCTTTGTGGTCTTGAGATTTCCCGATTCTTGTGCCTTCTGTCGGAGGCGCTGGACCGAAGTCATGACGTCCTTCTGCTGGCTGAGGAAGGCGTTACCGAGTTTCTCGGTCCATTCGAGTTTCTCGTTCATCATCGCTAAGACATCGGGAAACTCAAGCATCGCCTTCACGCTCGGGTCCCAGTCCTTGTCCTTCGCTGCCGCCATGAGCTTTTCGCCCTTGAGATCCTTGTTCTGCTGGACAAACCGCGCCGCCTGCACAATCTCAAGGGGGTAGGTCGATGCCGCAAGGACCTGTGCCAATAGGTTATCAGGATAAAGGGCGATGGGTGCCATCAACTGATCAATCTCTTCCGGCCTGAAGGCAGGCGCCCCCTCCTGCGTCGTTTCCCCCTTATCCCCCTGTGCCATCAGTCCGGGAGGTACCGCAAGGATCATGCAGAGAAATAGAACCATTACCATCTGAAAAACCGTCACTTTCTTCATAATGTTCCTCCTTGATGAATCATTCCTAATTCAATACTACTTCTTCCTCCTTACATTGCCAGTGAAGAAAACCCTCTATGCCTGGCGCCAAGATGGATCTACCCACTACTTTTTCAGCAGTTTCTCGGCAAGCTTCACTTCGACTTTCCATCCCCTCGCCTCCGATGCGCTGCAAGCGACAGGATCCAAAGTCCCTCCAATCCAGAACTCCTTCTCTTTCCCCCGTTGCCTTATTTGGTGTGGTCCGTGTGGCAGAGAAGGCACTCCATATGGCCCTGCTGTTGGTTCATTCCTTCCTTGTATTCCAAATAGCCTTCCGGCCCGTGGCACTGAACACAATGGGTGATTTCCTTCGACGGCGTCCATTTTGCAGGCTTCCATGGCATTTATGGTCAGGATCCCGAGCGAAGGAGGGGAGTCGATAAGGATGAAACCGTATTTCTTCCTGACGGGCCTTAAGGCATCCTTCAACGTCCGATTCCATCCTATTCCCCCCGGCAACTCGCATCCTGCGAGGTCAAGGTTCGCTGGAAAGAGGTCAACCCTCTCGATCTTCGTCTGCACGGTCAAGGCCGCAAGGTCTACATCATCTTTCAGCATCAGGTCGTAGGTCGTCACAGTGAAGGCATCGGGATCCAGGCCGCAACTCACCGTGAGGCCAGCCTGTGCGTCGAGGTCGACCATGAGAACCCTGTACCCCCGTTCGGCCAAAGTGGCAGCGAGATTATATGTCGTCGTAGACTTTCCAACTCCTCCCTTCTGATTTGCCACGGCCATTATTTTCATTTCTGCTCAAGACCTCCTGTCGGAATAATCAGCGTTCCTTTCTCCGCCACAGCCTTAATGTTTGCCTTATGCTGAGGAAGCTTCATGCGTCTCCTTTCTCCCTTACTACAGGACTCCTGAAGGAGGCATCTCGGCATGCGAACCAGCCCCGTCCTCCTGGATGCACCTGATTTATTGCATGCCGCCGTCACCAGCTCAATAGCATCGGCTGGGCATCCATTCACGCACACTCCACATCCGATGCACACGCTCCACTATTGTGTTTGCTTAGATGCGGCTTCTTCAAGGATGATCTTCTCGGGATCAATGTCATAGACCCAGGGGGCCGAGTTCTTCCAGCCGTTCCTCATCCTCTTCCCGTAAAAGACGCTTTCGGGATCCGTCACCTTGTCTCCTTCCATCCCGTCAGTGATGTTGTAAGCGTTTTTAAAGCCGGCTGCCGCGAGCAGGTTGACGGCCCTGGCGCTGCGATCACCTGACCGGCACATTACCAACAGGGTATCGGTCGGCTTCGCGATATTTGTCACTTCGGCGACAAAATCCGGATTCATCTTCGGGCCGTATTCAGTTTTGCCCTCCTTTCTCTGATAAGTCACAAAGGCAAAGGGAATGTTCCACGCCATCTCCGGGTGGCCGATGAAGGCGTACTCCCCAGGAGTCCGCACGTCGATGACCTTCACCTTGTCCGGTGCGGCTTTCCACTTTTCGTAGGCCTGCGCGGCGGTCACATAGAGACCAAGGGTGGTTTGTTTGCTTTTGGGAAGCTGGCGGTCCGCGGCCACGGAAGCGGGCTTCCCGGTTTCCGCTCCAACAGCGCTCCCAGTGGCCACGAAGCCGATGGCGGTAGCCAGGATCAGAGACACCAAAGCCAGCTTGCCCGCGTAACAGTTCCTAAACATTTCTGCATTGAGTTCATTCATATTCATTTCTTCCTCTCCTTGTTTTTTTACGTATCACCGGACCGGAGGTCATGACGGTTTCTTTTTTAGCCACGCCCGGCTCCCCACACCATGCTCTCTTTTGACTGCATTCCCGACCACGCTTCCTCGATTCACTGGTCGTCTCTTCTCCGGAAAAAGAGAGTCCTTATTTTGCCCTCTCCTAACACCCGCCCCAACTCCCTGAAGGCGAAGAAGGGAATAAAAGCTACGAAAACGACCAGACACCCGGCGAGTAATTCATGGAATCCTTTCCCAAAAAAGTTAACGAGACCTGCCGCGAGCCCCTTCCCATTCCAAAGGTTCTTGATCACATGCTCGATGAGGGTAAAGGCACCCACAAAGACACTGAAGACGAGCGTCTTTAAAAGGGTAGAATAAATCAAGGGCTTATGTTCAAGGCGGCGGCCGAGGTGGAGCACATCTCCGATCATGACGACTTTTGCAAGAATCAACGCTTCGATCACGGCCACCCAGTAATTCGTGTAAGTGATATCATGGGCAGCCAGAACAAATCGTCGGTACTGCGTAAAAGCCGCGAACACGAGGGCGAGATAAACGACATTTATCCAGTATTCGACCATCTCATGGAATATTTTTTCCTTTAAGTTCCATTTTTTCTTTTCTGGGCTGCTCATCATCTATGTTCCTCCCACGAAACATCGTTACCCCTGCTCAGGTGATCAGTGGCACGTTCAAATCTGTCGCCACGAGGAGGCTCGACTCTTTCTCAATCACGCCCCCAATATGGTAGGGCAGCCCGCAATTCGCGTACGAAACATACGGCCCGCGTTCCACCATGAGGATTTCCACTTTTTCATCCAACCTGCGCAGGCGCGCCGCACACGATGCGCCACCGGCCACTCCACCAACGATGATGACTTTCATTGTCTTCCCTCCTTATCCTGTTGGTCTTACTTACTTTCACTATTTGTAATGGAAACCGAATTTCGAAGAACGCTTACTGCCGAAAGAGCGCTGCGATCAAAGCCAGAATTCCAAGAGTCGATATCAAAGTCGCGAGTACCAATGCAAGCGACATCTGCATTCCTGTATATGATCGCCTTGTCCTGCCAATGGGCATCTCCCACATACGAGTCAAAAATTCTTCCGACGTTGATTTACAAACTCTTCAAGGCCTGTTCCGTAAATTCAGGAGCGATCCAATCGCTGCCCTTGAAGTCGTTCTTACGGAACGAGGGGGACTCCCGCCGCAAGTTCGTACTTCACGGCGGCCCGGATCTTGTTCTCGATCTGCAGATAGCGAGCAACCTTCTTCTGGGGCAGCACCTTTCTCAGTTTCGGAACAGATGCCGCCTTGAGCCCTGCTTCAGCCTGTTCGATGGCGACCAATTCATCAATAAGCTTCTTAGCCTTCTCATCGGTGAGGGTATTTGCTCGATAGTCTGCGGCGTAGCTCTCGATGAGCTTGCCGATCCGCTGGTTGATCGCTGTCAGGTCCTTCTGATATTCCTCGTAGACGGGCCAGAAACCCTTCGCCTCTGACTCCGTCAGGTCCATGTTGGCCGCAACAACGAGCTTCTTGTCCGCCTTGATCTTCTCGCGCAAGATCTGCATGTTGTCAGCCGGTTTGTCCTGCGTCATCGCAGGGACGGGGAAAGCTGCGATTGCGACCATCAATGCAGTTACAATGAAAAGTACCCACAGTGCCTTAACGGTTCTTATGCTCATATTGCCTCCTTTTGAATTTATTTCCTAAGCAGAGTAAAAGCCATATTTTTAGATGCGTTAGTAGATACGGGGAGATCAGCTTCTTGATTCCATCGCCCTGTGGTTTACTTGAACGAAATAGATGCTTCGCACGTGGCAACCGTCTCCAATCACTTCTCTCGCCCAGTTTAGGATGGACCCGTCAGTTATTCTCTCTGGGTTACGCCTTCTCTCGGGCAAGATGGCGATTAAATGATCCTTCCCGTCTTCGCCCATGCAGTAAAATTGATAAGCCAACATAGATGAATTACCCCTTTCATCATGAATCTTTTGAGGACATTCTCGGACGATTGTTTTCTTCCCCTCTATGAACTGCCCAGAGATCTTGGTGGTGGGGGCTCCACTTGAGCCGCCTCACCGTCGGAGGGCTCCAACAGCCATCGAACTCCTGTTCTCCAAAACGATTCGATCGACAATGTCTCCGCAGCAGATACACCTGCACCCCCAAAATTGTTCCTCGAGGCCAAAGTATTTTTCGTAAACCATGATGCTTCCACATCGACGACATCTCAGTTGACATCTCAGTTGACCATCCAGACCCATTTCATTGGACTTCACAGGCTGTCTTTCTGGTATTTTCATCGTTTCACCTCTCTCAGTCGGGACAAGTGATTGTTGACAGGAGGAAATCAGTAAAGTAGTGAGTGGACAGGGCAGGGGGCAGGTGAGGAGGAGCCAGCCCCCTGCCCTGTCCGTGCTCTTTGTAGAGAATCCCGCTGTTCATGGTACTGCCAGTTTGTTACGACCTTTCCTTTCAATGGCCCACCAGATGGCGTCCAAAAGGGCCTGATCATCAACAGGCTTTCGGAAGAAAACGACCGCTCCCAGCTCCCTTGCGTGTTCTCGGGTCTCCGCGTCATCATGCGCGGAGATCGCAATCACCGGAATCCCTATTCGTTCCGTAACGAGTCTCTCCAGGAGATCAAAACCGGTTAAACCGGGCATTCGTATATCGATAATGATGCAGGCGTTTTCTTTTTGCTTTGGGCTGCTCAAGAACTCCTCGGCGGACGAAAACGTTTCTGCATCGAGGTCGGCGGATCGCAAAAGCCTTCCGAATGCTTTGCGAACCGATGCATCATCGTCGATCACATAAATCAGGCTTCGCTTCTTCTCCGCGGACACCTTTCACCTTTGGGCTTCGTGCTGGGAAAAATGAATGACTGATTCACAGAATAGAAAAATGTGAAGGGGATGTCTATGGGACGTTGGTCTTATATGAGGGGCAAGTGGGGAGTGGCAAGTGGCAAGAAAGAAGAGTGACAAGTCTCGACTGGCAAGTGGTGAGGGGAAGTAAAAATGTTTAGGATTGAGTGTCAGGGGAAAATAAAAAATGTCGAGTGAAGAGTGTCGGGTGTCAAGGGCACAAATACAATAATCAGCTTGCCCTACGTAGCTCGAAGAGCGAAGTGGGGTGATCCGTGATTGGTATTTAGGAGATTCAGCCCGGTTTTTTCATGAAACCCGCTGCTGCTTTTCTTAATTTTCTGTCCAGCGTAACAAGTTCCGCGGAGAGATGGATCGCAAGCCAAAGATAGCTGGCGTCGTAAGTCGTGAGACCAACCTCCGTTGCCAACTCTATGACAGCTGAATGATCCACCTCAACCATTTCAACAGAAAGATGTGTACCAAACCTGAAAGCCTTCAAAATCTGGTCTGTCTGTTTGGGGTAACTCATGAGCTTTCGGAGACAGATACTGGCAAGTTCAAACCAGAGTAAGGCTGGCGCAACGAGAGGACCATTCGAAAGAGCTTTCACCATCTCCTCAGCCTTTGGCTCACCGAAAACGAGGGCTCCGAGAGCAGAAGCATCAACGACGCGAACGGGCATTTCGATCCTGCCTTATAAATTTGGTTGACTCCTGGCGTGTCTTGAGGCCAGATTTTCGCACTTCTGCCAACAATTCTTCGGGCGTAAAAGAGACCTCACTTGTCAAAGTCTCTTCCAGAATAGCTAACAGTTCACCCTGAAGCGATCGATGATGTCGGGTTGCTCGACGGCGGAGTTGTTCAGCAATGTGCTCCGGAACATATTTAATTGACAGATTTACAGGCATCTATTCCTCCTCCCAAGATGAAATCTAGAATAGAACCATTATAGTACCATTTTGGGATAATTATGAAACCATCCGGCAGAAAAGTCAACCCCCTCAACTCTGCGATCTGGAAACCGGGGTAGGACAGGACTCGGAAACTCACGAAGAGGAGTTTCTAAGCGATATTTTCAGAGATGTTCGAGACAAATTCTCAGGTGACTAACTGTCGACCGATTACTGATCACTGATTAGATAACTGATTACTGGTTACTATTTATATTCTGGAGGTTCAATTCCTGCTTTCTCGGCCAAGCGGACTAACTCGGCGACCGAGTTGACGGAAAGCTTTTCCATGACACGGCCGCGATGGATTTTGACGGTTTTTTCGGCAATGTCAAGCTTTAAAGCGATCTGTTTGTTCAGCATGCCGGTGATGACATGACGAAGGATTTCATGTTCGCGCGGAGTGAGCATGTCAATGCGTCTGCGGATGTCATGTACCTTCGCGCGCTCCGCTTTCACACTCCTGTCTTTTTCGATGGCCTCCCTCACCGCCTGCAGAAGTTCCTCGTCATCAAAAGGCTTGGCAAGGAAATTGACAGCGCCTTTTTTCATTGCCTGGACGCTCATGGGAATGTTGCCGTGGCCGGTAATGAAAATGATGGGCATACTGTAATCGGCCCGGCTGAGCTCAACCTGCAAATCCATTCCGCTCAGTCCCGGCATCCGCACATCGAGAACGATACACCCGACCCCATCATAATGCTCACGCCTCAGGAACGAGTCAGCGGAGGCGAAAGCCTCTACGTTTAATCCCATTGAACGCAAAAGCCTTGATAGGCTTTTGCGGACGGACGCGTCATCGTCAATAACAAAAACAATGGGTTTAGGTGAAGGCATCATTTTTAAGTGGCTAGTGGCAAGTGGCAAAAAGAAAGTGGCAAGGGAAAAAACCCCAAATACCACTCGGCACTTGTCACTTTTTTCCACTCGTTACTTATTGGCTAACCGTTTGATTGCCGAACTTAGCATCTTGTTAATTTCTTCTGCAAGTGCTACACGTTTCTTGATAACCTCTTCAGGAAGCCAAGCGTGCAATCTTTTATACCTACCCAGGGTTTCGCGCAGGGACCCTTTCGCAATGATCAGAAAACGCCTGTATTCTGTTGTGCTTTCTCGGCCATAGCCCTCCTCGATATTTGAACAGACTGAGTCAGCACTGGCCAGTTGCTGACTGACAAGCCGATCGAGCCGTCGGTCCTGCAGCGATTGACTTATATCGTTAACAACCATGTCGAATAGCTCCAACGACTTCTGGTACGCCTTAAACTCCTCCAGTTTCCCGTTACTCATAATTTAGCGCCTAGTGTCTGGTGGCTAGTGGCATGTAACAAGGAATAATTCTATCCTCATTCTCACTTGCCACTTGCCACTGGTCACTTGCCACTTTCGTAAATAGGTAATTCAATAAAGAACGTTGCCCCACCGTCCGGATTATTTTCAGCCCAGATTCGCCCCCTGTGGTCTTTGATAATGGAATTGCAGACAGCAAGGCCCATCCCCAAACCGGTCCCTTTCGTTGTAAAAAACGGCTCGAACACACGCTCCAGGTTTTCCTTATCAATGCCCGGACCAAAGTCCCGTACGGTCACCCGTATGCTATGATCCTTTCTTTGCGTCCGCAAAATAAGTTTTCTCTGTTCAGGTGGATTCCGAGACATGGCTTCCGCACCATTCATGATGATATTGAGCACCACTTGCTGTAACTGAGCCTTCTCACCGATGACCGGTGGTAAGGATCCATCCCATTCTGTTTCAATAGACACATTTCGAACAATAGCTTCACTGTGGAAGATCTGAATGACATCGTTCAAAATACCGTTTAGAATTGTTGGTCCCTTCTCTCCTTCTTCCCGCTTCATCATGGAGCGGAGACTTCGGATCACGTTCCCAGCTCGCTGGTCATCGGATATGATGTCCCGCATGATCTCCCGGAATTCGTTCAGGTCAGGTTTGTCCGAGTTCAAAAAGCGGAGGGCTGCCTGAGCATTACTCAAAATCGCCGTCAGGGGTTGATTCAATTCATGGGCTAATGAGGCAGTCAATTCGCTTAGGCGCGACGATCGCTCAACGTGCAACAGCTCTGCGCGTGCACGGGCTACTTCGGTCTCCGCCTGCTTGCGGGCGAGCGCGTTGGCAAACACTTGCGCAATAAGCCGGAAGCCCTTCACGACCGTTTCCGGCCAGTCCCTCTCCTCCCGCATGACACTGAATGTCAACAAGCCAAAGGGTGGCCCTCCTCCAACTGATAACGGAACTACCACAACGGACTCGGTTCCGTACAGACCGTAACTCTCCTGATCGCGGCCTGCTTCCGGCGGGAGGTCTGACATTTTCGTAATAGTGAGCGTCTCCCCACCCAGGACCTTCTGCGCCGTCCAGGGGAAAAAATCCCTTGCATTCGACCGCTGGTGAAATTGTGGGCCTCCCTGGGGCTGATGTATATGTGTCAGTAGCAGCGCCCCGGGTTCTCGCTCATGGACTTGTCCGAGGGAGGAGCGATCAAGGTTTAGGAATTCGCAGATGAGGCTCTGGGCGCCCTCAATTTCACCGTCTATCTGGTCGGCGGGCAGGTTGACAAAGTGCGCAGAGATTTCGGTCAGCAACGTCTCAAACTTCAGCCGCTCTTCCAGGACCTGCTCTGTCTGCTTGCGCTCGGTCATTTCCGCCTGCATCCGTTCGTTAGCCTCTTGTAGGTGCTGCTGCGAAACATCAAGCCTCGTTCTAAGCTCTTCTATTTCAAGGAGAAGCTGCTCGTTTTTTTTACTGCTCTTATTCATTATGTTGCCTTCTCAGGATTGCTTTGAATCCTAAACGTTTCATCTCCTATATAGCTAATTCTATACAGAATTTTCAAAAAATCAAAATCGCGTATCCTTTTTGAACAGCTCGGGCGGCAACGGGACTAAAGGGACTCTGCTCCTCCCCTACCTTCGTCTCCCAGTAGAGGCCATCCTTCTTTGCCGGGAAGTCCATGCCTGCCTGCCCCGTCTTAACCGGGTGCCTGCCTGCCGGTAGGCAGGGGTGGGGAGCTTCATTCATTTCCTGAACCCGTTGAAGATGTTGATCAAACCATTGGTCGAAGAGTCATGGGAGGTCGATTCTTTCTCGTCCTTCAACTCAGGAAGGATCCTGTTTGCGAGCTGCTTCCCGAGTTCAACCCCCCACTGGTCGAAGCTGAAGACGTTCCAGATGACCCCCTGAACAAAGATCTTGTGCTCGTACATGGCAACGAGACTTCCCAACGTCCTGGGATTTATTTTTTTGACCAAAATGGAATTCGTTGGCCTGTTCCCTTTGAATACCTTGTGGGGCAGGAGCCTTTTCATTTCCTCATCACCGGCCCCTGACCGCTTCAGCTCCTGAGCCACTTCTTCTTTGGTCTTTCCTTTCATGAGGGCCTCGGTCTGGGCAAAGAAATTGGAGAGGAGGATTGGATGATGCTCACCGACAGGATTGTGGCTGATAGCAGGAGCAATGAAGTCGCAGGGAATGAGTTTCGTTCCCTGATGGATAAGCTGGTAAAAAGCATGCTGCCCGTTCGTCCCGGGTTCGCCCCAAATCACAGGGCCAGTCTGATAGCTCACTTCCCGGCCACCCCGGTCAACGAACTTTCCATTACTCTCCATATTCCCCTGCTGAAAGTAGGCTGGAAAGCGGTGCATGTATTGGTCGTAGGGTAAGATGGCTTCGGTCTGGGAACCAAAGAAATTCGTATACCAGATCCCGATCAAAGCCAAGAGGACAGGGATATTCTTTTCAAAAGGGGTCTCCCTGAAATGGATGTCCATGGTGTGGGCGCCTTCCAGGAGTTCGACAAAATTCTCAAATCCCATCGTGCAAGCGATAGGGAGTCCGATCGCGGACCAGAGGGAATACCTTCCGCCCACCCAGTCCCAGAACCTGAACATGTTTTCAGGATCGATCCCAAATCTTCTCACCGCTTCCTCATTCGTGGAGATGGCGACAAAATGATTCTTAACCCGGGATTCATCCTTCGCGACGTCGAGAAACCATCTTTTCGCGGTCAGGGCATTCGTCATGGTCTCCTGGGTGGTGAAGGTCTTGGAGGCAATGATGAATAGGGTGGTCTCAGGGGAGAGGGGTTTCAGGGTTTCTACAATGTGTGTTCCATCAACGTTTGACACGAAGTGGGGATGAAGGTGAGGCTTCCAGTAGGGTTTCAGCGCCTCGGTGGCCATGACCGGTCCAAGATCTGAACCTCCGATCCCAATGTTGACAACGTCTGTCATCCCTTTACCCGTGTATCCCTTCCACTGACCTGAAAGGACGCTTTCTGAAAACTGTTCCATCTGCTTTAGAACGGCATTGACCGCAGGCATGACATCGATGCCACCCACGTAGATCGGAGTATTGGATCGATTCCTCAGAGCCACGTGGAGGACGGCCCGCTTTTCGGTCTCATTGATCTCATCCCCTGTAAACATCCTCTCTATGGCCCCTTTCAGCTTGCACTCACGGGCGAGTCCAAGAAGGAGGCGTAACGTCTCCTGAGTGATAATATTTTTGGAGTAGTCTACGACGACATCTTCGAACCTGAGCGAAAACCTGGAGAACCTTTTAAGGTCCCGACGAAAGAGATCCACCATGTGGCGGTTTTTCATCACCTTGTAATGCTCTTTCAGTTTCTTCCAGGACTTCGTTTTCGTTGGATTAATTTTTGGAAGCATGGAACTCACCTCAAATGAATCTTATTTTGGAGTGTTGGAGTAATGGAGTAATGGAATAATTCATGGGGTCTTCCCCTCACCCTCCTGGGCCCTAAGTAGAACTGCTACGGTTTGCTCCGCGATCTCCCGTTCTTCCTTGGTCCGGATTGCCAAGACCTTCACGGGAGCCCCGTCTCGCTGGATTTCCAGGACCTCTACGTAATCCTTCTCGTTTTTCCCGTCGTCCACCGTGATTCCGAGCGCCTCGAGCCCGTGGCAGCATCGTTTCCGGATTGGGGCCGCATTCTCGCCGATGCCGCCAGTGAAGACCACGGCATCGACCCGGCCGAGCACCGCGAAGTAGGCCCCGATGTACTTTTTGATCCGGTAGCAGTAGAGCTCCAGGGCGAGCTGGGCAAGCGGTTCCCCACGGTTCGCCATCTGGAGAATCTCCCGCATATCGTTGACCCCGCAAATCCCCTTCAGCCCGCTTCCTTTATTTAAAAGCGCTTCGAGGTCTCGCTCCGGCATTTTGGTCGCTCTTCGCAAGTAAAAGGGAACGGCCGGATCCAGGTCTCCGCAGCGGGTCCCCATGACCAAACCCTCCAGGGGCGTCATACCCATCGACGTGTCCACGCTCCGTCCCTGCCGGATCGCAGCCGCACTCGCCCCGTTTCCAAGATGGAGGGTGATCAAATTAAGGAACGTAAGAGGCTTTCCAATATGAGCTGCCGCTTTCTTGGCCACCCAGAGGTGGGAGGTTCCATGGAAACCGTAACGCCGGACGTGATGGAGGGCGTAAAGGCTGTAGGGCAGCGCATAGATAAATGCATGGGGCGGCATGGACTGGTGGAAGGCCGTATCGAAAACTGCTACCTGCGGTACTCCCGGAAAAACTTGCCGGGCCGCTTCGATCCCCAGAAGGTTTGCAGGGTTGTGAAGCGGGGCGAGGGGAATGAGTTCTCGAATCGTCTCCATCACCTTCTCATCGATCAATACAGGCTCCTGGAAAGCCTCCCCCCCATGGACTACCCGGTGGCCAATCCCAAGGATCTCCGCAGGGTTTGTGATCACGGCGGAATTGGCAGGCATACTCAAGATGAAGCGAAACCCTTCCTCATGGTTAGCCACCCGTGCCCGGCGGACGGTTTCTTTGGTTGTACCCGAGGGCCCGTAGGCACGGTGGGTGTGCTGGCTCTCGCTCTCCCCAATCCGTTCTAGCAACCCGGAGGAGAGGACAGAGAAGTCAGAGCTCTCGAATACTTCATACTTGACCGAGGAGCTTCCCGAGTTGATCACCACAACCTTCATGCGCCGGACCCCCCTTCCTTGAGGCTGTGTCGCGATATGAAAAATGCGGGTTTTTGGAAAAGATGAGAGGCGGTCGGGTGGAAAAGATTTAGAGCGGTAACCTCTAACAGTTTGGATTCAGGGGTGCCAAGCATAACAAAACACTCCATTTGCAACCAACGAAGGTTCCCCATACCTAAAAGACCCGCATTCTAAAGCTTTGGAACCTGACTGCCTCTCATCCAGGCGTTTGATTGCGACACAGTCTCCTGGGCCTGGATCGCCGTGATGGCCACAGTATTCACGATGTCTGTCACGGTTGCGCCACGGCTCAGGTCGTTGACCGGCCGTTTGAGCCCTTGTATGACCGGGCCGATAGCCACCGCATTGGCGGATCGCTGAACCGCCTTATAGGTGATATTGCCGTTATTCAGATCCGGAAAGATGAAGACCGTGGCTCTGCCGGCAACCTGGCTCCCGGGCAACTTGACCCTGGCCACGGAGGGGTCTACGGCGGCATCGTACTGGATCGGTCCTTCCACGGGCAGATCCGGCCGCAAGCTTCTGACCCGCCGGGTGGCTTCCCGCACCTTATCCACATCCGCCCCTTTTCCTGATTCTCCAGTGGAGTAGGAGAGCATAGCCACCCGCGGCTCGATGCCGAAGGCCCAGGCTGTCTCAGCCGAGCTGGTGGCAATGTCTGCCAACTGCTCCATGGTCGGTTCCGGGTTCACGGCACAGTCGCCGAAGACGAAGACCCGATCGGGAAGGCACATGAAAAAGACGCTGGAGGCGAGAGAGAAGCCCGGTTTCAATCCGATGATTTCAAAGGCCGGCCGCAGCGTGTGGGCTGTCGTATGCACCGCTCCCGAAACAAGCCCGTCCGCCTCTGCGCGATGGACCATAAGGGTCCCGAAGTAAGCCACATCGGCCACAAGATCGAAGGCCATCTGCTCGGAAATTCCCTTGTGCTTGCGAAGCTCATAGTAGGTGTGGGCATACTCCTCCCTGTGTTCGGGTTCGGCCGGGTCCAGGAAGGCCGCTCCCTTGAGGGAAAGGCCGAGGGAACTCGCCTTTTGCTCGATTTCTGAGATGGGACCCAGCAGGGTCAGATCGGCCACTCCGCGCAGGAGCAGGATTTCTGCGGCCCGCAGGATGCGCTCTTCCGTCCCTTCTGGCAAAACGATATGCCTCCGGTTCGATTTGGCCTGTTCAACCAGGGAATGCTCAAACATGATCGGCGTGACCCGTTCCGGCCGGGACAGATCGATTCGCTGGCGGAGCGCTTGAGCGTTCATGTATTTTTCCATGTGCCCCAGCGCAACCGCCATCTTGCGGGGGTTCTCCGGCCGGATCCTCCCTCGAACCTGGGAGGCCTGAGTCCCGGCCGTAAAGGTATCAACCTCCACGGTCAGGACCGGGACTGGCGACTTGCGCAACCCCTCGATGATGCGCTCCACCTGTGGAGCAGGCCTCAAACCGCCCGTCAGGAGGAGCCCTGCGACTCGGGGGTAGGTGCTGGCGGCGTCGGCCAGAAGGCTTCCCAGGATGATATCGGATCGGTCTCCCGGCGTGATGACAAGGGTCCCCTCAACCAAGTGGTTGAGAAAGTTGGGAAGCTCCATGGCCCCGATCTTAATATCCTCCACTTCTCGGGTGAAACTCTCCGGGTCTCCGCTCCAGCGGGTGGCGCCGAGGTACTCGGCAATCTCGCCTACCGTAGGTTTGGCCAGCATGGCGAGTTCGGGCAAGGCAAAGATCGGAACCTGGCTCTTCTCTCTAGCCAGTAACCCCAGAATCTCGTCCACCCGTTCGGGGGCGACCCGGTTGACAAAGAGGGCGAGGACATCACACCTCTTGGCCTCCAACAAATTCAGCAGCACCAAAGATCTACGGATGACTTCCTGCGATGTTCGCCCCCATCCCGTAGCCACCGGGGCCGCCAGGGCACCCAGGTTGTTGGCGACATCGATATTGAAGTCGAGGGCAAGTCCCGGGGGTATATCATGGAAGCCGGTGCCTAGGCATACGACGACATCGCAGTCCGACTCCAGGGACCCGTATCCTTCAAGGATCCGCTTCAAGACTTCGTCGTATTTTTCTTCGGCCACGAGAGCGCGGGCCTTCTCATGGGTCATTCCGTACTTGATGCGGTTGGGTAAAGGAAGGTGGTAACGGTTGGAAATCAAGCGAATGGCGTCATCCTTAGTCTCCCCCTCACGGACGAGGGGACGGAAAAAACCCAGTTTCTGTACTTGGCGGGAGAGGACTTCCATGATCCCAAGCAGCACTACCGATTTCCCGGCTTGAGGTTCTGCCCCGAATACGTAAATGCTCTTCGCCTTAGGCATGCCCGTTTTCCCCTAATTGCGGAATGAAAAAGATAAACCCAAAATCCGAAATCTAAATCCGAACCAGAAATGCGGAATGCGGATTGCGGGAGGCGGATGAAAAAGCAAACCCCAAAATCCGCAATCCGAAATCGGCGATCAGGTGGAGCCGCCTTCCTCCAATTTCGCCATCTCCCGGATCTTTTGGGCGTAGGTCTTCTGCAAAGAATCCAGGTAATTCGTATCCAGGGGACCTTTCCAGGTGACCACCTGCTTGAACCGCTCGGGGATCTTCGCGGAAGTAGGGTCAAACCCCGTTGTCATCCGGATTTGCCAGCGCATTTTCTGGACCCTCCGGGCGACGGAGTCCAGATTTTCCGCCAGATTCTGGTAGCCCACGGCGTTCAGGCAATCGGCCAATACGGCTTCTTTGTACACTTCCCGGGCGAAGAGGCAGGAGACCATGGAAGTAAGAAACACGCGGGCCTTCTCATCCTGAACCAGAAATTCCACAGCCTTTGCCACATCTTTTGCTTTTTCCTTCTGATCATACGAGTACCCTCCGGCATCGAGATGGGAATGCCGGAGTCCTAGCGCCTGGGAAATGAAGAATACCTCCCCGGTCGCATATCCCCCCATCTCTTGGCCAAGGACACAGGCGAAGTCCTGACCGCCGTATTGTTGCGCTGCTTTATGGGTCCCCTGCCCGAGCAAGCGGTAAAAATCGTTGGCACCAGTACCCAGGTGTTTCACTGCTTGGGCATAGGTCCCGGCATCGCCGAATCTCAGGGGGATCAGCGTTTCTTTTTCGGAAAGGAGATCCTTTTCAAAGGCCTCCGTAGCCCAGGCCAGGGCCACTCCAGCGGACATCACATCCAGTCCTACTTTTTCAGCGATTTCCAGGAGCGTCAGAACTTGGAAGGCATCCAACACGCCCAGCATGGAGCCCATGGCAAAGATAGGTTCGTGGTCGTAGGAAACCTGCCGGTAGAGATATTGATTCGGTTCACTGAACTTTTCGCGCACGAACCCAAGGTGGATGCACCCCACCGGACATCCAGCACAGGCTGTATTGCGCAGCAGGGTGCGATCGGCAAAAGTCTCGCCCGTGATGCCGGAAATGGCCGGGTCGCTGGTGTTCTGGAGGTTCCGGCATGGCAACGCCTGAATACCGTTCAGCACGGCCACGTTGATGGGTGTACCCAGGTTGTGATACTTGTCCATCATGTTTGTTTCGGTGAGTTGCCCGTAAATTTTCTGGAAGAGCGGCGCATACTCCTTGCTCGCGGGCAGATCGAAGGACTCGTCTCCCACAATTACGCTGGCTTTGAGGTTTTTGGCACCCATGACTGCGCCGCTCCCCAGGCGGCCGAAATGGCGATACGTATCGACATTAATGCAGGCCATGGCCGACCGGTTCTCGCCTGCCGGTCCGATCCGAAGAATGCTCCTGTGGCCGGACCCACCGACCATCCGACGAAGCATCTGACCGGTCCTCTGGACGCTTTTTCCCCAAAGATAATGGACGTCTTTCAGTTCCAATTTTCTGGATCCAACGATCAAACAACTCGGGCGCTTCGCCTTCCCGGTGATCACCAGGGCGTCCAGGTCGGCAAACCGTAGGGCCAGAGCCGCGCGACCCCCTCCGTGGCTCTCGGCATACTGATCGTGGTAAGGTGATTTGAAGGCACAGACGACTTTGCTCATCAGCGGGAAATATCCCGTGAGGGGGCCGATGGCGAAGATCAACGGCTGCTCCGGATCTTCCCATGACTTGTCCGGTCGGGCGTATTTTTCGAACAGAAAAGCAGCGAGACCGCTCCCTCCGGCGTAAAGATCGCGGCCGTCGATCTCTTCGATTTGGCCCCGGCCCGTGGAAAGGTCAACCTTGAGTACTCGGAAATGATCACGGATCATGGCCCCGCCTCTTTTCGGCCTTCATCGGCTATCGGGGGGACTGGGACTTCGGTCATCTCCAGACAATCATGGGGACAGAATTCCACGCAACGGCCGCAGTGGATGCAGACGAAGGGTTCGCCGCATGGGTCCAGGTAGATGGCGTCGACCGGGCAAGCCTGGGCACAGGCCCCGCAACGAATGCACAGCTTCTTCTTAACCACCACGCCGCCCCCCCGGCGCTGGGTGAAGGCACCCGTGGGGCAAGCGAGGGCGCAAGGCGCGGGATCGCAGGCCAGGCAAGGCTTGGCCTCGAAGCCAGTGGACAGACCGCCCGTCGACCGGATCCGGATCCCCGCTGTGTCCCAGGAAAGTTGCTTGTGCACCAGGCGGGCGCAGGCCAGGGAACAGGAGTGACAACCGATACACCGCTCCATGCGCGGCGTGCTCAAAATCTTCATTGTTTAAATGCCTTCCTTCCTGCAAATTTAGCCGAAGTTCCCAACTCCTCCTCGATGCGCAATAACTGATTGTACTTTGCGACCCGATCCGTACGGCTCGCTGATCCTGTCTTGATCTGCCCGGCTCCAGTGGCCACCACAAGATCCGCAATGAAGGTGTCCTCGGTTTCTCCAGAGCGGTGAGAGACGATGGAAGTGTAGCCCGCCTCTGAGGCCATCCGCATGGCCTCGAGGGTCTCGGTTAAAGTCCCGATCTGGTTGACCTTGATGAGAATAGAATTGGCGATTCCTTCCCGGATGCCCTTTGAAAGTCTTTCCGTATTGGTCACGAAGAGATCATCACCCACAAGCTGGATCTTCTTCCCAACCGTGTCGGTCAAAAGCTTCCAGCCCTTCCAGTCATCCTCGGCCATCCCGTCCTCGATCGAGAGGATCGGATATTGCTTCACCCAGTTCGACCAGAATTCGACCATTTTCTCTGCATTCCGCTCACTCTTGTCAGACTTCTTGAAGATGTACTTGCTCTTCCCTTGATCGAAGAATTCACTCGAAGCCGGGTCTAAGGCCATGCCAATGTCCGTCCCTGGACGGTAGCCAGCCTGCCCAATGGCCTCCAGAATCACCTCCGGAGCCTCTTCATTTGATTTCAGGTTTGGTGCAAATCCGCCTTCGTCGCCCACTGCGGTGGAATAGCCTCTCTTCTTCAATACATTTTTCAAGGTATGGAAGACCTCGGCACCCATGCGAAGGGCATCGGCAAAACGGCTAGCCCCGTAGGGGACAATCATGAATTCCTGGAAGTCGACCGAGTTATCGGCATGGACGCCGCCATTCAAAATATTCATCATAGGCACTGGCAACACCGAAGCAGAGGGGCCTCCGAGGTAGCGATAAAGAGGGATCTTCTGGGACACGGCGGCAGCCCGTGCCACAGCCATCGAGACAGCGAGAATCGCGTTGGCTCCCAATCGGCCTTTATTCGGCGTTCCGTCAAGGTTGATCATCTTCTGGTCGATCTCCTTCTGGAGGGTTGCCTCCATGCCTTGGATCGCTGCAGCGATTTCTCCGCTCACATGCTTCGCCGCATTACGAGTCCCCTTACCGAGGTACCGCGATTTTTCGCCGTCGCGGAGCTCAACCGCCTCGTGCTCGCCCGTTGAAGCGCCTGAAGGTACGGCAGCTCTCCCCATGCTCCCGTCGTCCAACAAGACATCTGCCTCCACGGTGGGGTTTCCTCTTGAATCAAGAATCTCTCTTCCAATGGTCTTTAGAATCTTAGCCATCGTTCGTCCTCCTTTTTTGAATCAGGTAACACTTTAGCTTTTTGAAATCATCTATTTTTAAAAGCGCTCTTCACGATGCTCTGGGCTTCCTGTTGGATCTGGGCCAGATGCTCCGGCCCCTTGAAACTCTCGGTGTATATCTTGTAAATCTCTTCTGTCCCTGAAGGGCGGGCGGCAAACCATCCATTCTCAGTGATCACCTTCAACCCTCCAATGGGAGCGTCATTTCCTGGGGCCTTCGTCAATTTGGCGACAATCGGTTCACCGGCCAAGTGATGGGCCGTTACTTCCTGGGGAGAGAGCTTGTTCAGGATCTCTTTCTGTTCTGGAGTGGCTGCCACATCGATTCTCTCAAACTGGGGTTGACCAAATCTTTCCGTTAGTGTTCGATAGTGTTCTCCCGGATCCCTTCCTGTTCGGGCAGTTATTTCAGCGGCCAGCAGATCCATGAGCATCCCGTCCTTATCCGTGGTCCAAACGGTACCGTCCTTTCTCAGAAAAGAACCTCCTGCGCTTTCCTCTCCGCCAAATCCATACGACCCATCAAGCAGCCCCCCCACGAACCACTTGAATCCAACAGGGACTTCGGAGAGCTTCCGCCCCAGGGACTTGGCCACTCGATCGATCATGGAGCTACTGACCAGCGTCTTTCCAATGGCCGCATCCTTTCTCCACCCGGGTCGGTTCTGGAAAAGATACCAGATCGCAACGGAGAGGTAATGGTTGGGATTCATCAACCCCGCACTGCGGGTGACAATCCCGTGACGGTCGCAGTCCGTATCATTTCCGAAGGCGATGTCGTACTGATCCTTCAATTCAATGAGGCGTGCCATGGCATGAGGGGAGGAACAGTCCATCCTGATCTTCCCATCCCAGTCGACGGCCATGAAACTGAACGTGGGATCGACGACCGGATTGACCACATCGATCTGGAGGCCGTACTGCTCGGCAATGGGTTCCCAGAAAGCCACGGAAGCACCTCCCAGGGGATCCACTCCCATCCTAATTCCCGCTGATTTAATGATGTCTAAATCGATGACGTTTTGTAAATCGTTCACATAGGGGGTGATGTAGTCGTGCTCGTGAATCCTATTTGAGTGTCTTATTTTTTCATAAGGAATTTTCCGAATGTCTTTGTTATTCCCTTGCAGCAGGCCATTCGCCCTCTCCTCTATCCAGCGGGTCACCTCCGTATCGGCCGGGCCTCCATGGGAAGGATTGTATTTGAAGCCTCCGTCTTCTGGAGGATTGTGAGAGGGAGTGATGACGATGCCGTCTGATAGGCCGGAGGTTTTGCCCCGATTATAGACCAAGATGGCATGAGAAATGACTGGCGTGGGAGTATAGCCCGACGCTTTTGCAATCAGGACCTCAACGCCGTTGGCAACGAGAACCTCTAGGGCAGTCACTTGGGCAGGCTCTGAAAGAGCGTGGGTATCCATGCCTAAAAAGAGAGGTCCTTTGATACCTTTCGACCTTCTGTAATCGCAGATGGCCTGGGCGGTCGCCAAGATATGGTCTTCATTAAACGTATTCTTAAAGGACGAACCTCGATGTCCTGAGGTCCCGAAGGCCACTTTTTCGGAAGGATTTCCACCATCCGGGTGCCTGATGAAATAATCGGTAATCAAACGAGGGATATTGACGAGAATAGACCTTGGTGCCGGTTTCCCAGCCAGTGGATGAAATCTCATCCGTTCGTACACCTCCTGAAACTCTCTCCGCAGCAGTCAGAATTCTCATGACCGTCGCGTTCCGAAGTCTCTCATTTCTTTATCAACTGTGCGGCCACGGCCTCGGCAGCGCGTTTCGCTGCCTCGGGGTCGCCCAGATAGTAGCTGCGCATCGGTTTCAAGTCGTCGTGAAGTTCATACACCAGGGGTATTCCCGTGGGGATGTTGAGGCCCACAATCTCCTTGTCGGAGACATTGTCGAGATACTTCACCAAAGCCCTCAGACTATTCCCATGGGCCGAGATGATCACCCGCTTTCCGGCTTTCACCGTAGGGGCGATGGTTTCATGCCAGTAAGGAAGGAAACGTTCCACGGTGTCCTTCAAACACTCTGTGAGAGGGACCTCCTCGGGCTTCATATCGGCATAACGTGGATCGCGGCCGGGGTAAAGGGGATCATCGGGAGTGAGGGCAGGGGGTTGCACATCGTAGCTTCGGCGCCAGATCTTCACCTGTTCCACCCCGTGCTTTTCCGCCATCTCTGCCTTATTGAGACCCTGAAGGGCGCCATAATGGCGCTCATTTAGGCGCCAGCTGTTGTAGACCGGGATCCACATGAGATCCATCTCCTCCAGGGCAAGCCAAAGGGTCTTGATGGCCCGTTTCAACACGGAGGTGTAGGCGATGTCGAAGACGTATCCCTCCTTCTTCAGGAGTCGGCCTGCTTCGATTGCTTCCTCTGTCCCTTTCTCGGAGAGCCCGACATCCACCCAGCCGGTAAACCGGTTCTCTTTGTTCCATTCGCTCTCGCCGTGGCGGAGCAGGACGATCTTTTTCATCCGCGAATCTCCTTTCGAGGTTCAAGTAGTTCAGTCCCTCAGGTGAGGCTCATCCCTTCGAAGCCATGTACCTGAGAAGGTCGACGACCCGGTGGGAGTAACCCCATTCATTATCATACCACGAGACGACCTTAAAGAACCGCTTCTCTCCCTTGAGATTGTTCTGAAGGGTAGCCAGAGAGTCGTATATGGAGGACCGGTCGTTATGGATGAAATCCGTCGAGACAAGTTCCTCCTTTGAATACTCAAGGATCCCTTTCAGATAGGATTCGGAGGCCTTCTTCATGAAGGCATCAATCTCTTCAATCGACGTGTCCTTTGCAGAACGGAACGTCAGGTCGACGACCGACACATCCGGGGTGGGAACGCGGAAGGCCATACCCGTCAGTTTTCCCTTTACCACAGGAAGCACTTCGCCCACAGCCTTTGCGGCTCCAGTGGTGGAAGGAATGATATTAATTGCTGCCGCCCTTCCTCCCCTCCAGTCTTTTTTAGAAGGGCCATCCACCGTCTTCTGGGTGGCGGTGTAGGAATGGATGGTCGTCATGAGGCCGGTCTCAATCCCGATCCCTTCCTTCAGGATGACGTGGACGAGGGGAGCCAGGCAGTTGGTCGTGCACGAGGCATTGGAGACAAGATGGTGGGCCTTGGGATCATACTCCTTTTCATTCACGCCCATGACCAGTGTCTTCACCTCTCCCTTTGCGGGAGCCGTGATGATGACTTTCTTTGCTCCGCCTTTGAGGTGAAGGGCTGCCTTCTCAGCCTCCGTGAAAAGCCCGGTTGACTCAATCACATATTCAACTCCCAGATCTTTCCAGGGAAGAAGATCGGGGGTCTTTGTGGCCATCACACATTTGATCCTGTGGTCATTGACGATGAGAATATCGTCCTCTTCCGCGGAGGGGTTGCTCTTTGCGGTCGCCAGCGTTCCCGGGAATTTGCCATGGATCGAATCATACCTCAGCTGATAGGCAAAGTACTTTGCGTCGGTGGAGATATCCACGACAGCGACGACGTCAAAGTCTCCCAAAAGGCCCTGTTCCGCCATCGCGGCGAACACAAGCCTCCCGATCCTTCCAAAACCATTAATCGCAACTTTTACAGCCATAGTTTCCTCCTTTTTTTATACTATAATTGTTTTCCCTCCTCCTCCCTGTGGCAGTATGGCTGACCCTCCTTCGCACGTCATCAGGGTGATGATGAATCCCGATTGGACGCATAAGCAATATGGAGTCCCACGAGGCGGGCAACCAACACAGCCAGGTAGAGTTGGCCTATGAAGGCTTCGCAAATGGCCAGTGAGCGAGCCTGGTGGGTGAGTGGCGTGATGTCACCATACCCGAGCGTCGTCAAGGTCACAAAACTGTAATACAACAGCTGGCCGAGGACATCACCGTCACCCTGTTTGAGGGTGAATGAGTTCGGCGCAAGCATTTCCAAAAAGTAGTAAGCAAAGGTCCACACAAGCCCGAAGAGGAAGTAGGCAGATGCCGCACCCATGACGAGGTCAGCCGTCACCTCTTTCGCTCTCAGGATATGGGAGAGGATTGTGACCAAGGTAATCACAACAAAAAGGGCAAAGGAAATTTTACTGATGAACTCAAAAGCGGTTGACTCTTTCAAATAGGCAGCCCCTCCCAAGAGAAGCGAGGAAATGGCTAGAAGCGATGCGATGATCAAGACGTTTCTTTTCTGACTGACAGCGTAGACTCCTGAAATGAGGATAACGGCAAAGAGGATATCCGTCAGAACACGGACCCCGATAGTCTCCGTCATAAAGGGACGAACGGCCAGCATGAAAATGATGGAAATGAAGAGGAAGAGAAACCGGCCTATCGTCATCCCCAAGAAGGGAATGGTAACTTCTTCGCGCATGACAGCCTCATCCTTTCCAATGAGGGCTCCGGAATCAATACGTCAGCTCCCTTGTCGTGTCCTTTAGGATCTGCGCACTCTTCTGAAGCGTTACGAGTTCCTCCTTCGAGAGAATGGGTTCCAACGATGCCATCACCCCTTTGGCCCCGACGACCCTTGGCAAAGATAGGGTCACTCCCTCGAAATCCTTGATCCCCATGGTGCGGTTCGATACCGTCAGGACGACACGCTCATCATCCCGGATGGCGCCCACGATCCTCGAGAGCCCTGCTCCGATGCCGTAATAGGTTGCTCCCTTCCCTTCAATAATCCTGTAGGCGGCCCGACGGACACCGTCGTCGATCCGAGACCTCACTTCTGCCGTGATCGGTTTGCCCATCTGTTCTGCGAAGTCCAACACGGGAATACCGCCAAGCTTTGCGCTCGACCAGACCAAGACTTCGGAATCCCCGTGTTCTCCGAGAACATAGGCATGAACGGAACGGGGCGCAACGCCGAGGTGTTCTCCCAGGAGGGCACGAAACCGCGCCGTGTCGAGGATGGTTCCGGAGCCAACCACGCGACCCGGTGGCAACCCTGATATCTTTGTAACGATCTCTGTGATCGCATCGACAGGGTTCGAAGCAACAAGAAGCACAGCCTCCGGTGCATGTTTGAGCACCTTAGGCGTCACGTCCTGAAAGACTTTCACGTTTCGACCCAAAAGCTCCAAACGGCTCTCCCCGGGACGTTGTCCCACTCCGCAGGCGAGGACAACAACGTTGGTCCCTTCGAGGTCTGAATAGTCTCCTGCCATGATCCGGGTCGGCGTCGCAAAAGGCGTCGCATGAAGGATGTCCTCTGCCTGAGCTTGAGCCAGTTTTTTATTCAGGTCGATCAGAACAATCTCGCTCGCTGATCCTTCAAGGGTCATAGCGTAGGCGGCTGAGCTGCCAACAAATCCGCATCCAACAATAGCTGCTTTCATGGAAAAAACCTCCCCTAGAAAATTGCAATAATGGAGTACTGGAGTGCTGGAGTATTGGAAGATCTCCCCCATTGTTGAGTTGTTCCATTACCCCAGTACTCCATTACTCCATCACTCCAGTCTCTTCAGAGTTCAGATGTCCGTGCGCCCGATGGCCATCAGGGATTTTGAGATGGGTCTCCCGGGAAGAAGCTCAATCTCTTCATCATAGTGACGCACCATCAACCTGTCCCCTTCTCGAAGGGAATAGGTCACCGATTCTTGAGTGATGTCGACCTCTATTGTCTGGCCTCGAACCGTTAATGGAAATCGAACCTTGAGGGGGCGAGCCGGGGGGATCGGACGAAAGGACAACCGACCATGGTAATCACGCATCCCGGCGAACCCATAGACGGCGGTCATCCAGGTTCCTCCCATCGAAGCGATGTGACACCCGTCAGCCGCATTCCCTGCAACGTCAGCCAGATCCATGAGCAATGTATAGTGCATATAATCGCCCGCTCTCTGCAGATAACCCATCTCAAAAGCCATGATCGCCTGGATGGAGACCGAAAGAGAAGAGTCTCCGGTCGTGAGGGGATCGTAGAAATCGAAATTCCGTTTCTTCTGCTCCGGTGTGAATTCGTCCCCGAGGAGAAACATGGCCAAGATGACATCGGCCTGTTTGATTACCTGATGTCGATAGATCACAAGGGGGTGGTAGTGAAGAAGGAGCGGGTGCTTCTCAACCGGTGTCTTTTCTAAATCCCAGGGTTTCTTTTCGAGAAACTCATCATCCTGGAGGTGAATTCCCAGTTTCTCATCAAACGGGAGGTACATCCGATCGGCTGCCTGCTTCCATTCTTCAACCTCGGAGAGCTCGACGCCTGTTTTGTGGGCTAGATCCGCAAAGAGGTCGGGTCGCTGTTCGTAGAGGTTTTTGACCGTTGACGCCGCGTACCAGAGGTTTTCACGAGCCATCAGGTTGGTGAAGGTATTGTTATTGACGACTGTATTGTATTCATCCGGCCCTGTCACTCCCGCGATACAGAATCGTTCCCCCTTGTTCTGCGAAAAGAATCCGAGGTCCCTCCATAACCGGGCCGTTTCCACCAGCATCTCCGCACCTTCTTGCTTGAGAAAGACCTCATCCTCTGTAACCTCCACATATTTTTTCAGGGCATACATGATATCAGCGTTAATGTGATATTGGGCTGTCCCTGCCGCGTAGTAGGCCGAGGCCTCTTCGCCGTTGATTGTCCTCCAGGGGAAAAGGGCTCCTTTCTGGTTCACCTCTTGCGCACGTTTTCTGGCCTTGTCAAGCATACTGTGTCTGAATTTTAAAAGGTTCTTGGCGATGCGGGGGGCTGTGTATAACAGGAAAGGAAGTACGTAGATTTCCGTATCCCAGAAATAGTGTCCCTCATAGCCATGGCCGGTAAGTCCCTTCGCGGGTACGCCGGCCCCCTCTGCCCTGGCGGTCGCTTGGAGAATGTGAAAGAGATTGAAGCGAATGGCCTGTTGGATCTTCGGGTCTCCAGTCAACTCGATATCGCTTCTCTGCCAGAAGTCGGCCATGTACTGCTGCTGGCTTTCCATTAACGCTCCGAACCCATGCCCCATCGCCCGATCGAGCGTCCGTTCCGCCCTCTCACAGAGCTCCTCCGGAGGAACCCTCCGGGAGGTGTGATAGGTCATATATTTTGTAAGTCGCATGGGGACGTTGCACTTGGCATCGATGGAGAAGACGACTTTGCCGAAATTCTCGGAATGTTTTGTCTCGTGAGAGAAGGGACACTCTGATTCAAAGACGTGATCGATTCCACAGGCCAGCCTCATTTGACTCTGGCGGGTCATATGGCTGAGGACGATGCGGTGGTGATTCGCATAGCTCGCCTTGGGAATGAAGATACTCTCCTGAAATGCCCGCGTCTTGCGAGGGTCGCTACTCTGTTCGAGAGGGTGCTGTTCATTGCTCATCTCAGAGGAGATGACGATGGGAGCCTCTCCATTCAGAAGCGTTATTTCATAGGAGATGGCGGCGAGATGTCGGTGCTCAAAGGAAACGAACCTGCGCGATTTGATGGAAAGATGTTTACCCGAGGGTGTCTCCCAGAGGATGTCGCGGTCAAGGGTTCCATCCTTCATGTTTAGGGCCCGCTCAAAGAGAAGAAGCATTGCGGTGGGCAGGTAAAATGGCTCGTCGTCCACGTAAAGCTTGATGATCTTGCTATCCGTCACACTCACCATGGTCTGCCCTGTCGTGGCCAATCCGAAGGCTTCTTCTGGATAGACGATGGGCCACGATTCGTAGAACCCGTTGACGAAGGTCCCATTCTGGTGGGCCGGAGAACCCTCTTCAAAGACCCCTCTCATTCCGAGGTAGCCATTGGCTAGGGCAAAAAATGTTTCCGTCTGTCCAAGATATCCAGGATTGAATTGTTTCTCCACAAACCTCCAGTCGTCGGCTGGGTAAATGTGTTCGGGCCATTTCAATCGTTCACGATGGATCATGTCTGAAGATCCTCCGTTCTGATGAGTTCGCTCAAATCGCTCACCACAATGTCCGCTCCCTGCGCCTCCAAGGCTTGCCGGTTCCTGTGGTGTTCGATGCCCACCACGAGCCCAAAGCCACCATCACGACCTGCCTGGATGCCTGAGAGGGCATCTTCAATCACAACCGCACGCTCGGGTCTGCTTCCGAGTTCTTTGGCAGCCTCGAGAAACGTATCGGGAGCGGGTTTCCCCGGAAGGTTGAGTCGAGCCGCTACCTCCCCATCGACTCGGACATCGAAGAGATCCTCAATGCCAGCCGCCTGGAGGACGGCTCTGCAATTCTTGCTCGCCGAGACGACCCCAGTTTTAAATCCCTGACGCCGCATGTAGCGTAGGAAAGAGATGTTTCCTTGGTACACCTCAATTCCTCCTGAACGGAGGGCCTCCTTCACCATCCGATCTTTAATATTCCCGAGGCCGGTGATCGATTCGTAGCTGGGCGGGTCATCTGGATCTCCGTACGGGAGACGGATCCCGCGGGATTCGAGAAAGCTGCGGACCCCTTCGTAGCGGAGTTTACCATCCACGTATTGCTTGTAGTCCTCTCCGATATCGAACGGTTGGAAAGGGATGTTCTTCTCTTTTGCGTGTGTTTGCAAGAAGGCGTCGAACATCTTCTTCCAGCAAGCTGCATGGAGATTTGCCGTATCGGTCAGGACACCATCCAGATCGAAGAGTAGGGCGTCGTATTTTTCCCGGGTGATGGCCTGGCCTGATTCTTTCTCCGTCATGACCACTGCTTTCATAAGAAACTCCCCGTAAAAATTGGAGTGTTGGAGTACTAAAGAACTGGAGTACTGGAGTATTGGAGAATTGGAGTACTGCGTATTAAACAACTTCCATTTCGATAAACCTTTTTTCTTTCCGGCTCTCCATTATTCCATTACTCCATCACTCCAGTATTTAAAGCCTCAAATCGATGATCTCCATCCGGTTGCTGGCTTCGGGGTGCTTGGTTGACGGTCCTTCCGTCAGAACAACAAGGTCCCCCACCACTTCGTGATCACGCAGCCATCCTTTAATATAGGACCTCCAGTCCTCCGGGTGGTCGGGCTCATGAACCGGGTAAACCCCATAGGAGAATTGGAGCCTCTGACACGTGCTCTCCTGGGAGCTGACGGCCGCGATCCAGACCGGCAGCCTGAAACGTGCAATGCTTCTGGCGGTATACCCGCTGCGGGTTGGAACGAAGACAGCGGCTGGCGAGATGCGCTCGAGTGTCGTTTCAACGCTGAAGGCAATCAGGTCTGGGAGACTGACGTCGCCGCCACGGCCAAGATCTTTCAGGGCCTCCCTCACAGTGTGGGCGGGCCGATGGGGCTCAATGACCCCGGCGATTTTGGCCAGCATGGCCACTGCGTCCACAGGGTATTTACCCATGGCCGACTCCCCGGAAAGCATGACGCAGTCCGTTCCATCGAGGATTGCGTTAGCGACATCAGTGGACTCGGCGCGAGTGGGCCTCCGGTTTTCAGTCATCGACTCGAGCATCTGGGTGGCTGTGATGATCGGTTTTCCAAGGAGATTGGCCTGGTGCATGAGTCGTTTTTGAACCACAGCAATCTGCTCGATAGGTATTTCTACCCCTAAATCCCCTCTCGCAATCATGATCCCATCTGCGGTCTTAAGGATCTCATCCATATGATCGAGGGCACGGGATCGCTCGATCTTGGCAATGATCAGTGGATGGTAATCGAGGGTCTCTGCCGCTTTGCGAACGGCGTCGATATCCGCCCCGGACTGAACAAAGGATTGACTGACCGCATCCACTCCATTTTCCGAAGCAAATTTCACTCCCTCGCGGTCGCGGTCGGTAAAAGCACTGATGCCAAGATCAATTCCAGGTAGGTTGAGCCCCTTGCGAGATCGCAGCTCACCACCCACCAGCACTCGGCAGCGCACGTCTTTTCCTTCGACGTTCACCACCTCGAGTTGGATAAATCCATCGTTGAGAAAAACGGTATCTCCGGGCTTCACGGCTTTTGGGAGAGGTTCAAAGGTTACCGACACACGGTTTGCGTCTCCTTGAATGGGCTCTGTTGTTAAGATGAATGTATTTCCAGGTTGAAGCTCGACGGGCTCTTTAGCGAATTGACCTATTCGAATCTTGGGTCCCGGGAGATCGGCCATGATGGCCACACGCCTTCCCGCTCGGTTCGCCGCTGCACGAAGACTCTCAATGACTTTTTTGTGGCTTTTAAAATCTCCATGAGAGAAGTTGAGCCGAGCGATATTCATTCCGGCCCGGATCATCTGCGAAATGACCTCAGGCGACTCTGACGCGGGACCAATCGTACAGACAATCTTCGTTTTGTTCTTTGGAAGTTCCATGGATATCCCTCTCAAATGAGTCAAAAAATTGCATCATGCCTTAGTCGTCCCTTACCAATCGGGTAGATACAGTAACTTCCGGTGCTCCTCGGGTTGGGGCTCAAGTTTTTCGGGTGAAAGCAATTTCCCCCAGCCCGTCCGGTTCCGCATTTCCGTCTTGATCTCCTCGGGCACGAACTCCTTCCCTTCACGTATCTCCCAGCCTCCTCCAAGCGCTTTGTATGTGGCAATCAAGTTGAGCGCAACCGACCCGGTTGAATTCACGAATGCATCCTCCGCGATGGCCAGGGCACGCTGGGCGTCGAGAACCCGCTGATAGTCTATGAGCCCCTCCTTGTATTGAAGCGATGAGAGGTCAACCGAGCGCTTCGAAGCTTTGACGCTTTCCAAGAGAAATGCCCGTTCGTCTTGTGATCTCAAAAAGGCCACCAAGGCATCCTCTGACTCCCGGGCTGCTCTGAGCACGATGTTCTGGTAGTTGACGGCCAGTTGTTGGAAACGTGCATCCTCGGTTCGGACCCTGTTCTTGATTCGTCCGTAGTTCAGGATGTCCCACGACAAGCTCGGGCCTGCAGACCCCTCCACGCTCTTCGACTGAAAAAGGTCACTCAGCTTGCTTCCGCCGGCTGCGGTCAGGGCTGCATCACTGGCCCGGACCCCAATGGTCCCAAAGAGCGCAAAATGGGGGTAGAGGTCTGCCTTGGCGACTCCGATCAAGGCGCTCTGAGCGGCCAGTTGTCGCTCCGCAAAACGGATATCCGGACGCCTCCGGAGTAATTCGGCAGGAATCCCCACGGCAACTTCTGGAGGCACAGGGGGGATGGACTTGGGTCCGCCAAGGATTTCATCAACAGCACCGGGAAGAAATCCCAAGAGGATGCTTAGCCCATTTTTGGCCTGGCGTAAACTGGCTTCAAGAGGGGGGAGGGTCGCTTTCGTATTATTCAGGAGCGCTCGGGCCTGTTGGACATCGAGCTCGGTCACGTCCCCTCCATCGAAAAGGGCTTGAGCGATCTGAACCGTTCGTTCCTGGATCCTCACGTTCTCCCGTGCCACGTCCAGACGGGACTCGATCGTCCGGATCAAGATATAGGTCCGAGCCACCTCCGCCGTCAAGGAAACCAGGACGTCGTCGTAACCTGCGATCGAGGCTTCGAGGTTTGCAATACCGGATTCAATACCGCGACGAAATTTCCCCCAGAGGTCGATCTCCCAGGCCGCGTCAAATCCCACCCCAAGCTGGCTGTAGTGCATGTCAGCGATGGAGGTTGTGTTGGCCGCATTCTTACTCACCCTTGTGACCGCGTAAGTTCCACCAACGGTCTGCGTCTGGGGATAGAGATTTCCTACGGCGATTCCCAGGATCGCCCGGGCCTCCAGGACGCGAATTCCCGCGATCCGAAGGTTCAGGTTCTGCTGATAAGCTTTCTCTATGAGGGTGTCCAGAATCGGGTCGTTGAAGACTTTCCACCACGTGACGAAGTCCCCCGGCCGGCTCTGGATTCTCGGATCATCCTTTTCCATCCACTCCTTCGGAGACGGGGCATCCGGCCGAATATAATCCGGACCGACCGTTGTGCACCCCCTGCTGGATCCGAAAAAAGATCGCATAAAGAACAGGCACGACGATCAGTGTCAGCAATGTTGCAAACCCGAGTCCGACCATGATCGTCACCGCCATGGCTACGAAGAATGCATCCTGGAGCAGAGGCGCCATGCCAAGAATCGTCGTTAAAGCTGCCATGCTGACCGGAATCAAACGGCTGACTCCGGAGTCGAGAATCGCCTGGAACCTATTTTTTCCGCTGCCAATCTGGGTGTCAATCTCGTCAACCAGGACGATGGCGTTTTTAATCAACATGCCGGAAAGGCTCATGAGACCCAGAAGGGGCATGAACCCGAAGGGCTGGCGAAAGACAAGCAACCCTACGGTGACGCCGATAATCGACAGCGGAACGGTCAACCAGATCACAAGGGTCTTCTTGATGGAGTTGAATAAGAAAAGCACGATCAGAACCATGAGGCCGAAGAATATGGGAAGCGTGCTCGAAAGGCGATCATTCGCCTTGGCGGAATCCTCCGCCTCCCCGCCCCATGCCATGGAGTATCCGGGCAGGCCCTTCAACCTCCCCGCCCCATGCCATGGAGTATCCGGGCAGGCCCTTCAACGGCCACACGTCGGAGTAACCCACCTTTAGCGTGCTGGCATCATAGTTTTTGTACGGATCCTCTCCGGGCCCCAATCCCTTTCCGAGAACCTGTCCGACGTCTACATTCAAGGTTTTCTCAATCTTTGGCTTTACCCGTGCCATGAGCTCGCTCGGCAGTCCCTCCCTCGGGTCTGCATGGATCTTCAGCATTTTCGATCGATCCCTTCGCCAGAGGTAAGGATCCTCAAATTCCATCTTGAACTCGTTGACGACCTGCCCCGCCGGAATCATTTTGCGTGCCACAGGGCTCCAGACTTGAATGGCCTTGAGACTGTCCAGGTCCTTTCGCTCGGATTCCGGAGAACGGGCGAGGATTGGAAGCAACTCGTCGCCCTCCCGGTAAACGCCCACACGGGTTCCATCAAAGGCGGATTCAATGGTCCTGGCCAGCTCTGGCCTCTCGATTCCCGCTCGCTTGGCCTGGGTTTCGGCCATCTGAGGTCTCAAGACCTTCACTTGGTCCCGCCATTCGTTTCTGATGGCCTTGGCCACGGGATCGTCGCGCAGCACGGCCTCCACCTTTGCACCGAGACCTCTTAAGACCTCCGGGTCCGGCCCGTATAGGCGGAGCTGGATCTTACCTCCTGTCGAAGGCCCAAGAATGAAGAGCCTTACATTGACCATGGCCTGAGGAAACATCTCTTCGAGATCTTTCTGAAGCATCTTCGACAGGGTAGGGATGCGCTTGTAATGATCGACATCGACAAGTATTTGGGCAAAACTACGGTGAGAAGATTCAGGCGTGTACGTCAGCAGGAAGCGGATCTGTCCTCCGCCAATCATGCTTGTCACATGGGGGATGCCCTCCTGTTTCTTCAGGTATTCCTCGGCTCTTGCGATCTGGTGAACCGTCTCGTCGATACTGGTTCCCTCCCGAAACCAGAAATCGACATAGAGCTGGGGACGTGTGGAGTCAGGGAAAAAACTGTTCTTCACATGACCGAAGCCCATGAGGGCAGATAGAAATAGACCTACGACAACAGCCAGCGTGACCCATCGAAAACGAATGCAGGCGGAGAGAAAACGCCGGTAAAGCTGGTAGAATTTTCCACCGTAGGGATCTTTCTCCTTTCCCCGGTCAGCGCTCCCGCCGGGTTTCCCTTTCAGAAATGTCTTGCACAGGAGGGGCGTGGTTGTGACGGCGGTCACCCAGCTCATCAAGAGGGAGATCAGAATGACGTAGAACAGAGAGCGGCAGTACTCGCCCGTGCTGTCCTGAGAGGTGCCGATGGCGGCGAAGGCAGCGACGGCGACAAACGTTGCTCCAAGGAGCGGGACACCTACCTGCCCAACGATGTCACGGGCCGCCGTGAGAGAATCGGCACCCTGTTGCATTTTCATCCGCATGCCGTCTGTCACAACAATCGCATTGTCCACAAGCATCCCCAGGGCGATCACGAGGGCTCCCAGGGAAATCCGCTCCAGGATGATGGATCCCATCCCCATGAAGATGAACGTCCCCATGATCGTCACGAGGAGAACCGCCCCGATGATCAGGCCGCTTCGAAGGCCCATAAAGACCAGCAGCACGATGATCACGATGGCAATGGCTTCAACCAGGTTGATCAGAAAGCCGCCGATGGCCTCGGTCACGGCTCTGCTCTGGAGCGAAATGACCTGTAACTCCATCCCAACAGGTCTGAGTGGCTCAAGTTCCTTAAGGCGTTTGCCCAGAGACTTTCCCATATTGACGACGTTCCCGCCCAAAACGGTAGAGATGGCCAGACCGACCGCTGGCTTCCCATCGTAGCGAAGCAGGGTGTCGGGAGGATCCTTGTAACCCCGCTTGATGTCGGCCACATCACGAAGATAGATGAGGCTGTCCGATTTTGGACCTCGGCCCGTGATCAACAGGTCGCCGAATTCCTTCTCAGACTTGAACTCTCCGGTCGGATTGATCGGGATGTATTCCCTTCCCAGGGCGAGATTGCCGGCAGAGGCCGCGATGTTCTTCGATCCCAGCGTCCGATAAATATCATCGGGAGAGATGCCGAGCTCGGCCATCTTCTCACGCCGCATCTCAACGTAGATGACTTCGGGACGGACTCCGTAGAAGACGATCCGCTTGACATCCTGGGCTTTGAGCAGTTCCCGTTGCAGATACTTGGCGTACTCATACATTTCCTTGTACGTGTAGCCCTCACCCGTGATGGCCACGTAGACCCCGTAGACATCCCCGAAGTCGTCATTGACAATCGAAGGGCCCGCGCCAGGAGGAAGGTATCGCTGGTAATCGTTTACCTTGCGGCGAAGCTCATCCCATACCTGTGGCAGCGCGTTCTTGTCGTACTTATCCCTCATGATGGCCTTGACCGTGGAGACCCCCCGGGCGGATCGAGACTCCACGCGCTCGAGCTGCCCCAACTCCTGACAGGCCCTCTCGATGACATCGCTGACCTCCTCTTCCACCTCGGCTGCCGATGCACCCGGGTAAGGCGTGGTGATCACCGCCTCCTTGATCGAAAACTCCGGATCTTCCAAGCGGCTGAGGTTGTTGAAGGAGACCCATCCCACGGCGACGAGCAGGATCGTCAATACCCAGGTGATGACGCTTCTGCGAATACTCCATTCGGCGATGTTCATTGCCACTCTCCCTGCTCAAAGGGCCTTACCTTCATGCCCTCCTGAAGCTGACTGACCCCGCTCACCGCGATCTTTTCTCCGGGTTTAAGCCCCTCGCGGATCATGACGCTGTCCTTTCCCGTCAGATCCCCCGTCGACACCTTTCGACGATGGACCGTCATCGTCTCCGGCTTGATCACCCACACGTGAGAAGCTCCGGATTCATAGGCAAAAACAGCGATGGCCGGAACGACAATTCGAGAGGAACTCACCAACTTCTCCTCCGCCACCACATTTCCTGTCATGCCCGGAAGGATGGTGATCTCTTTAGGCTGCTCCATCTCAAGGGTCACCCGGTAGGTCTGAGTTACCGGATCAGCCCGGGCCGCAACCTCTTTGACCCTCAGTGGGTATCGCTTTCCGGGAGCTGCCTCAAACTCCCCGTACACTTTCAACCTCCCCCCTCCCCGAGCCAGTGCCATATCACGTTCAGGCAGATCTCACGTTCAGGCAGATCGACGAGAATTTCCACGCGCATGACGTCATCGAGGCTGACGATGGCCTCCTTGCGGCGGACCTCTTGAAAGTTGTCGACATGTCGCTTGGAGATCATGCCCGAGAAAGGAGCTCTGAGGTAGGTGTAGCTGAGTCGCAGCTTTGCACCATCCACGGCAGCCTCCAGGGACCTGATCTCCGCCTCCTTGGCCTCGATATCTTCAGGCCGGGCACCCTGCTCGCCGATTTGGAGCTCCTCACGGGCCTTTGCAAGGTCCGCCTCAGCGGTCTTTTTCGCTTCGAAGGCTCGATCGATCATGCGTTGACTGACTGCTCCTGGGTCGGCAGCCTGGATCCGCATCCACCGGTCGTACTCCTTGGTACCTAGGCGCAGGATCGCCTCTGCCTTCTCCACGTTAGCGGTGAGTCGCCGGATATCTTCCGGTCGAGCCTGACGCATCGATTTGAGCGTTGCTCTCGCCGTCTCCAGCCGGGCTTGCTCATTGCGCAATGCAACCTCAAAATCTCTCGGGTCGACTCGCGCAACAAGATCTCCCTTGTTAACGCGTTTTCCCTCCTCGACGGGAAGCTCGATCAGTGGTCCATCAACCTGGAAAGCGAGATCAACCCTCTTCGAGGCCCTGACGGTACCCGGAAATCGACGCTGCACAGGATCCGCGGTCGTTGCCCCAACCTCCATGATCTTCACAGGCCTTACAACCTCTTCGGTAGCTTTGGGCTCTTCCTTTTTCCCGCAAGAGACGGTGAAGACCACAAGCGCACCAATCAGAAAGGTGCTGGCCAAGAAACCCCTGCGATTTGAATGAATCATTGCAATCATTTTCTTTGAATCCATAGGCATCTCCAAAGTCTAGACAGAACATGCTTGGTGCTCACCTGGGTTGCACACGCAGGCTAAAGCCTGCGGCTACCATCGAGCACGATGTTGCGCGTTAAGCGCCTCATGCCATTCATCCCGAATGGGAGGACGCCACTTCTTCGATCTCCTTCCTGTACTTTTGATAGTCAGGAGAATCGGGCGCACTGTAATTGAAATTTTTGTAGAGACCCATCAACCGAGTGAAGAAGTCTCTGGCCCCATCCTTATCCGTAAACCGGTATATCCTATCGATCAACTTCTTCAGAAGTTTGAAGCTCTCCGACTGCCTCTCTCTCGACATGGAGATATCCACCGCGTCGAAGGCATCCTGCTGCAGGTAGACCATGTCAAGCAGTGTCGCTTTCTGCCAGAGAACATAGTCGTCCATGGTAATCCCTTCTTCTCCCGTCACCTGCATCATCTGGTAGATGGTGTCACCCCGATGGAGCAACTCCTGCAGACTCTGCACGTCGCTCACCCACTCACCGCCAAGGTTCTTGCCGAACCAGTCCCTGAGCTGGTCAAGATACCGGGACCAGGAAATCAGCGGGTCAATGGCCGGATAGAAACGCCGATAGGCACGATCCGCGGAAAGGCCCAGGAACGTCTTGACGGTGCCCAGGGTGGCCTGAGTGACCGGTTCGTCGAAGTTCCCTCCTGCTGGCGAGACGGTGCCGATCAGGGTGAGGCTCCCGATCGATCCATCAGGACAGCGGATGACGCCAGCACGTTCGTAGATGGTCTTGATCGCCGAATCCAGGTATGCCGGGAAAGCCTCTTCACCGGGGATCTCCTCCATCCGACCGGAGGTCTCCCGCATGGCTTGAGCCCAGCGCGAGGTAGAATCGGCAATGACGAGAACGTTGTAACCCATCTGTCGATAGTATTCACCCAGGGTCACCCCTGTATAGATAGAGGATTCACGCGCAGCCACGGGCATCGACGAGGTGTTACAGATGATGATGGTCCGGTCCATGAGCGAACCGCCCGTCCTGGGATCCGGGGTCTCGGGATACTCCGTGATCGTTTCAACCACCTCGCCTGCCCGCTCTCCACAGGCCACGATGATCACCACGTCGACTGTGGAATAGCGTGCGATCAGACTTTGCAGCACCGTCTTCCCAGCACCGAAGGGGCCCGGGATGCAGGCCGTTCCACCCCGTGCGATGGGGAAAAAGGTGTCGATAATTCTCTGGGTCGTGGTGAGAGGCTCAACGGGAAAGAGGCGTTCTACGAGCCGCCGGCGGAGGAGGCCCTCTGGGATGGGCCTTCGCACCGGCCAGCGTTGCCTCATGGTCAGCTCCCGTTCATTGCCACCGGAAGCGTGAATCCGTGCGATGGGGGCATCGATCTCAAAACTCCCTTCCCTGATCCATGTGACCTCGACTTCACCCGGTTCGCTGAAAGGAACCATGATTTTGTGCTGGAACGGCCCTTCCGGAACACTCCCCAAGGGCTGCCCTGCCACAAGTTTGCTCCCGATGGAGACCGCGGGCGTAAAGGTCCATTTTTTATTTCGATCCATCGAGGGGGTATCGACCCCTCGGGGCAGGAAGAACCCGTGCTCCCGGGCAATGACCGCCAGGGGATTTGCCAGACCGTCAAACACCTGGCCGAGAAGACCCGGGCCCAGGTCAACCGAGAGCAACTCATCCGTCAGCTCAACCTGGTCTCCCGAGCGAACGCCCTCCGTATCCTCGAACACCTGCATGTCGGCCGTGCGGCCATGGACACGAAGGACTTCTGCCTTGAGGCGTTCGTTGCCGACGCAGATGTAACCGACTTCGTTCTTCTTGATGGGCGTCTTCTCGTCCATTTCGACGGTGACGAGGCTCTCCTTTACTCCCACGACGGTGGCGGTCTTGAGTCCCTTTGATTTATCGTTGTTGGCCATCCATGACCTCCTTCATCAACTCCTGAAACTTTTTCTTGCCAGCTTCGCCATCGTGAGCAAGCCAGTTCTTCACGATGTCCCACCGGAATACGTACGCGATCACGGCTTCAAATCCAAACAGATTCCGATCAGCCATCCGGCTGAGGCGCTGCCAGGAGGTGTTCATCAGGAGGCGCTCCAGATGAACCGCCTCTCCGGATTCAACATAATTCCGTGCTTCAGAGATCCACGGGACGATCGAGCCAAGACGAAAATCGGGATCGTCCCAGTGTTCCTCGATCCAGCGAACCCAGCGGCCAGCACCCCATCTCTGCCCTCCTGACGGCAGGCCCATTTTGCTCCGCTTCCGCCTCAACGCAGCCATGACCGTCTGTTGATCCATCCGGAATTCAATGAACTCTCGCAAAGCAGGATGGAGGGGCCGATCGATCACGGCGCGGTAATACCGATGCATCTCCTCGTCCGCCTTCGCCACGGGCCGCTGCGGCCTCCAGCCGATCAGCGCCTCAGCTGCGCTGAGCTGGCTGGCATCCTCGGCCTCAAGCATTCTCAGGCGCTGCTCGAGTCGGTACCGGGTGATGGGCAGCCGCTCCGCCCGCTCGAAGTGAGGCAATGGAGGCAAACTGCTCACCAGGGTATAGTACGTTTTCACGCCTGCCGTCATTCGATGCCCTCGAGGATCGCCCGGAAGCGTGGCAGTAACGATTGATAAAGCATGTGCGCGAGCGCCTTATCCGACAGATCGATTTCGAGTTGATCTTTGACCAAACGGACGCGCGCACCTCCATGGACTTCGCCGCTCGGAATGAGTTGAATGCCTTCTCTCAGCATGTCGCTGGAGAGTGCCATGATCGTCTGTTTGCCACGCTCGCGGAGCTTAGGGTCGGACTGGCCGCTCAGGATGGCCTTATCAATTAAGATCTGAACCTCTCTGTCCTTGATGAACTCGTCGGCCACATGGCCGGCCAACACCAGAACCAGCGCTTTGATGAATTCCTCGTCATGGGTTGCGGAGGTGACCAGCCGTCTGACAAACACCTCGAACGAGGAAGCCACCTTGGATTTAAGTTGGAGCACCGTGTCGCGGGCCGAGAGCTTGAGCGCCTCGAGGGCTGCGGCGCGGTAAGCCTCGATGTCCGTCTGGGCTTTTTCGCGCATGGCCTGGCTTTCTGCTTTGGCATCAGAAAGGATCTTGGCTGCTTCATCCCTGGCCTTTTGAAGTATCTTCTCTGCCTCTTGCCTCCCGGACTGAACGCCTTCGTCCCGAATCCTGCCAATGAGTTCCTGCACACCCGATGCTATCTTGGTTGATTCTGCCATATTTCCACCACCTCTCGTCGTAGCAATTTAGCCATTTGATAAGAGACGCTAAATTGCATTGAAAAATGAAAATTGCCTGCCTGTCGGCAGACAGGCAAAATGAAAAATGTAAATTTAAAGGGAGAATACTTACCCATTTTGAGATTTGCAATTTGAATTTTGCATTTTGCATTCCTGCCTGCCGGCAGGCAGGGAAGTTTAGCCAATCTTTCAAAGGGCTGAACTGTTACCTCTCATTCTCAGGTTCTACTTGGGGATGCCGCCTGCCAGCACAAGGGCAAAGACGAAAGCGAAGACCGCAAAGCCTTCCACCAGCGCCGCAGGGGCCAGGGAAATTCCAAAGACCTCGGGCTTGCTTTTCGAGGCATTGATTGCCGCCGCACAGGCGCTTCCCTGGGCGAAGGCGCTCAACATCAAGGCCAGCCCGGCAAGAAGTCCGATGGCGAACATGCCTGGGGCATTCGTCACCGTCACCTCACGGCGCAGCATGACCATGACCACGATGCCATAGATCGTTTGAGACGATGGCATCGCGGCGATGCCGACGAAACGGCCAAAGCCTCTTTCAACATCGAGCATGGCCCCGCATGCCGCCATGCCGGCACGCGAACAGCCCACCATGCTGCCAATGGCACCCAGCGCCAAGGGCGCATAAATGCCCATCCATCCCAGTGTCAGTATCAATGCATCCATCCTTCATTCCCCTTTCTCTTAAATGGTTGATAGAGCCTGCCCTCTTCTTTAAGTCCCCAATTGAAGAACTCGATCACGTTCAGGCGAAGCCCATGGATCACGCAACTTGAGAGGCCCAGCATGAAGTTCATGGCATGTCCAAGAACAAGGACCCCTAGGGCCAGGATCACCCCCATCCTCGGAATCCCTGCGCGGATCTGTTCGGCCATCTCATTAAAAGAGACTGCCAGAGAGGCTGTGGCCAGCCCCAGGGCGAAAAGGCGGAGGTAGCTAAGGACATCGCCAAAAACGCTCGTGATTTTTGTCAAGCCGAGGAATCCCTGGATCAATCGTGAAAGCGGTTTCGCCCCCACACCCGTAAAAAGGATGATGAGAAGTCCTCCCGCCACCATCACGATCGTCGCAAGCTGCCCGAGCCACCCGATCTTGAGTGACATGGCCGCTGCCAGCATAAGACCTCCAGCCACAATGCATGCCCATCCGAGCGAGGGCAGGGCCTCGACACGCCTTCCGTACCGCCAGGCATCCATCACATTCCCTAACACCACGTGGATCACTCCGATGACGACCGAAATCGCCATCATCAGGCTCGTATTCGACATGTCGATGAGCCGGAGATTCGCTAGGAGCGAACCTGGCGAAGGTGAGACTCCGAAGTAACTTCCCACCATGATGCCATAAACGATGGAGGCGAGAACCAATGCCATTCCCAGAAAGCGGAAACGGAGGCCCACCTCTGAGCGTCCCAACTTCTTCCAGAACATCAGCAATCCCAGGCCGAGCAGGGCAGCGTAGCCAGCGTCAGACAGAATCATGGCAAAAAAGACTGCAAAGGAGATGAAGACCACCGAAGACGGGTCCCAGGTCCAATATCCCGGCGTCATATAGAACGTGACGAGGTCCTCACCGACTGCAAGAGAGGGCGGATTTCGGAACATCGTGGGTGGTTGATCGGATGGGCCCGGTTCCTCAGCTTCGAACATCACTCCCTGCTTCTCCGCGTAATCCCGGAGTTCTCCGACCTTTTCTTTGGGGGCCCACCCCTGTAAGGCAAAGACCGGGTCTTGGTCGAACGTTTGCGAAGCGGCTTCGATCCTTGCGGCCCTGTCCTCCAATTGACCGAGGCTTCGTGCAAAGAGGAAGCACCAACGGGTCAGGTAGGCGCGCTCGGCCTGTGCGTCTTCGATCGCCAATTCCACCTCTTCGAGTCGGTGCTCCAGCTCATGCCGAGGCTGGCTGCCCAAGTGGCTTCGTGGGACCGGCATTTCCGCGGGTTCTCTCTCGGAGACGACTGCGACGTAACAGTAGAGTTGATCACTCCGGACGACTTCCCAGGGGAAGGGGATGGCCTCCATTTTTTTCATCTCTTTGTGAGGGAACACGTAAAACCAAAGCCTCTGGCCGGCCATCTCTTCCACAGGGGGGAAAACAAAGTCTCCCCAGGGCTTCAGGTCCCCGATGCGTTTGGTCAGAGCGTCTCGCTCCTCTTCAAGGTCCTGCAAGCGGTGCTGAAGGTCGTGCACCTGACGTTCGACCCCGGCGGCATCGAACCGAACAGGATCTCTCACCTGTCGTCTCCGTTGCGGGGAACCCAGCAGGAACTTCAATGCCTCACGCGCTCTCTGCGAGGGACCTTCCTGACTCACCCTTTCCCCCTCCGTGGTCAGAGGAATGAGCTCAAGACAGCCCCTGTCCTGCAAGTCGTCGAGCAGTTTTCCCTTGTCGTCCATCAGGCCGACGAAGGTGACCTTGTTTAATGCAATGATGCTCATGAGACCGTCTCTCCGGGAAAGGCCAGCTGTCGCTGCTCGGCCTGCTTCGCCTTGGCAATCTTTGATGTCACCACAGCCGCTCGGTCGGTATCGCCCAAGAAAATTTGAATGCGCTGGATATTTCTCTTGGTCGTCGGAATCAGAATCTTATCGAAAAGGTTGACTCGTTGCGTAATCCGGCGGGTCGCCTGCTCGAGTACTCGGACCCGCTCCCGCGCGATCTCAACCCGGATGCGCTCCTCAGCGGCCTCCTTCAACCGTTCCACCAATACATCGACCCAAGCCGGCGTCGCGAGTCGTGAATAGTCTGTCACCTCGAATTCCATCCGTTCGAGGACCGGGAGCCTGACCCCCACGATATTCTGCTCTCCTACCCTCAGGTCGGCCTTCTTGACCAAACCGGTGAGATCCATGTCCGGGCTCGCCAGCATGGGCAGCTCAGCGCCGATCTTCGTATCGAGTTCCTCCAAAGCTGCTTGAGCAGCGGCATGCTCCTGCCTTGCCTTTTGCGTTTCCACCGTGAGCTGTCGACGCTTCAGGTCGAGTGAAGGCAGCAATCGTCTGTAGAGCTTGAGGAGCTCGCGCTGTTTTTGCAGAGACTGTTTGCTCAGTTTCAACTTGGCCATGGAGACCTCACTGTAATCTCTCAGTTATGTTCTGGCGCGCTAGGTCCAGTGGTGGCCTATTCCTTCCTCGCGTTTCCGTATGGCGATTTCATTTGACATGACTGCGCAAATCGTCGAAGCGAATTCCATAAGTGATTTCTAACCTCATGCGTCGCAAGCAGCTGTTCAGCAGGAAAAGGATTCGCCACTGAACCGCTCCGGGTGAATAGCCCACCCCTGGACCTCGGGTGTACTTGCGACCGTAACCGTATCTGAGGGATTATACCTCACTCCTTTTTCGCCCCGGACTCCCCCTTGGGGAGGTACTTGTCGATGAGGGTCTGTTTCATGAGCAACTCCTGTGGTTCAAAGCATTCAGCCAGCGTCTTCCAGCAGAGATCAAGAGCCTCGAGGACAGGGATCGACACTCGAATGTCCATGAACCGCTCGCGAAAGAGGCGGCCGAATTTGAGACATTTTTGGTCGAAGGGAGACAGTTCAAAGGCCATGGCCTCCTTCTTCTCTGCCTCCTGAGCGTTCGCGTAGAAGCGAATCATCGTATTCATGATCTGACCGTGGTCCTCCCGCGTGGCTTTGCCGATGACTCGCTGCTTCAGCCTCGAGAGGGAACCGAAGGGATCGATGATCCCGTCGTGAAGATAGAACTGTCCCTCTGTGATGTACCCCGTGTTGTCAGGAACGGGATGGGTCACATCATTCCCGGGCATGGTGGTCACCGTGAGAATCGTCACGGAGCCGGCGCCTTTGAAGTCGCAGGCCTTTTCATAGCGCCTGGCAAGCTGCGTGTAAAGGTCCCCCAGGTAACCCCGAGTAGCCGGAACGCGTTCCAACGCAATCCCGATCTCTTTCATGGCATCTGCGTACGCCGTCATGTCCGTCAGGAGGACCAGGACACGCTGGTTCTTCTCAACCGCAAACCGTTCGGCCACGGCGAGGGCCATATCCGGGACGAGCATGCGTTCCACAATTGGATCAGACGCCTGATTCACGAACATCACCGTCCGGTGAAAGATGCCGTGCTCCTCGAAGACCGTGCGGAAGAAATGGTAATCGTCAAAGATGAGACCCAGCCCCCCGAAGACCACGATGTCGGCGTCGGCCTGGAACCCGATGCGGGCGAGCAATTCATTGTAGGGCTCTCCGGCGACGGAGAAGATGGGGATCTTTTGGCTTTCGACCAGGCAGTTGAAGAGATCGATCATGGGCACGTTGGTCTGAATCATTTTTGAGGCCAGGATCCGCATCATCGGGTTGACGGTTGGTCCGCCCGCCTTGATCTTTGGGTCTCCTGTGAGGTCCGGGCCTCCGTCGATAGGCTCACCCGATCCCCTGAATATCCGACCCAAGATGTTTTCAGAATAGGTGACGTCGAGGGGGCGGTTGAGAAATTGGACGGTCGCATCCGTTGATAACCCTTTTCCTCCCGCAAAGACCTGGAGGCTGACGATGTCGCGGTTGAGCTCAACCACGCGTGCAATCGAGGTCTCGCCATCGACGTTCTCCACGAGAGCGACATCTCCAAAGGCGACATCTTTCGCCCTGACCCGGATCGTGTCGCCCACAATTTCAAGCAACTGAGTGTGGCGTAGCATCTGTTCAAACATCACGACGACTCCTTTTCGTGTGTTACAAATTCGAATATCCGGCCTTACCCTTTACGAAACAAAATTTGGACTCCTAAGACTACCCGAGGTCTCTGGGTTGTCCCGTGGAAGCAATGACGCTGCTCCAGAACCACCCGTTTGGATCGATCTTCTTCCGTTCGGAAACGGCCATAGCGATGGGCACATGGGTGAATTCATTCTTCCAGAAGCTGACCACCATGTCCGTGTGTCCTGCCATCCCAGCATGCACTGCATTGTGACCGAGTAACAGGCAATAAGCCGAATCACGCGCGTTGGCCGGCTGGCTCCGGATCGTATAGCTCGGGTCAATGTACCTGAGCGTGATTCCAATGCCGAGCCGGTTGAAATAGGCCCTGATCTGTTCCCTGAGAAAAATGCCAATGTCACTCATGCGGATATTTCCGGAGGCATCTCTTTCCCCTGTGGCCTCCATCAACTCTTGACCCGCACCCTCGGCAGCGACGATCACTGCATGGCCTCTCCGCTCCAACCTCTCCCTGAGGGCTTCCAAGAAAATTTCCAGTTTAAAAGGGACTTCCGGCACCAAGCAGAAATTGACCTGGGTGTCCGCGAGCACGGCAAAGGCAGCGATGAAACCAGACTCCCGGCCCATCAATCTGACGAGCCCGACCCCATTCCGAGCCCCTTCCGCCTCGCTATGCGCTGCATAGGTAACTCTCCTTGCCTCGGAGACAGCTGTATCAAACCCAAAAGATACTTGGACATACGAGATGTCATTATCAATGGTCTTGGGAATTCCAATCACCGCAATCTTCAATCCTCGCCGCCCCACCTCTTCACTGATCGCATGGGCCCCCCGCAGGGTTCCATCGCCGCCGATGGTAAATAGAATACCGATCCCCATGCGCTCCAGTGTATCCACCATCTGCGAGACGTCCTGATTTCCCCGCGATGAACCGAGAATGGTTCCTCCCATTTCATGGATTCGACTCACCACCTGGGGGTTGAGATCAATGGGTGTGTGACCATATTTAGGGGCGAGTCCCTCATATCCATAAGGGAAGCCGTAAACGGTCTTCACTCCGTAGTGGTGAAAAAGGCTGAAGACGATCGCCCTGATGACATCGTTCAAGCCAGGACACAATCCTCCGCAGGTCACGATGCCGCACTTCAATTTCGAAGGGTCGAAGTAGATCGTTTCTCTCGGCCCTGCAAGTTCCATGGACGGAGGCTTCTTGCCCTCGTTAAGAAGCTTCTGGATCTCTTTAATATCGGAGTAGATCAGCAAAGGCTCGTCATCGCGGACGAACCGCACCCCCTTCATCGGAGATGGAATGCGACTTTCTCCCAGTCTCGTTATTTCAAAATTGAGATCACTTTTTGCCATCCCGTCCCCCCTCTATGATGATCTTAGTATTTGAATGGTTCATTACTAAATCTCCGTTACGATTGCGCAGGAAACCTCCAAGGTTGATAAGGGACAGGTTGGCGGGTAAGAAAGCTTTAGAGCGCCACCACTCAGCGATTGGACACAGAGCGGTGCATAACATGAAAAGACTCCATCTCTCTGAGCAAGGTTCATGACCCATAAAGTCAAACAAGCGCATTCTAAAGCTTTCGAATCCCGGCGGCCTGTTCCGCAGCCAACCTCTGCACTTTGTTTCGATTCCAACATCATCCTTTTTTCTTCATTTCGTGATAGGCGAAAGCAGCTGCTCCTAAAACGCCCGAATTGCGTCCGAGCGCGGCCTGGACGAAGCGGACCGCTTGGTAGGCCCTTTTGAAAGCCCGTCTCTCCGCCACCTCATAAGCAGGCTTGAGCAACCGGTCTCCTATGTTGGATAGCCCGCCTCCGATCACGATCATTTCAGGATTGAAGATGTTGATCAGATTCGCCAGTCCCACCCCCACGTAGTAGGCAGTCTTCAGAATCAGCTCGTTGGCCACGCGATCGCCCTTTTCCGCGGCGGAATGAATGGTCTCCGCTGTAACGTTTTCGATCTTCCCATCAGCAAAGTTGAGAATCGTTGTTTCCTCTCCTGACTCGATTCGCTTTTGGGCAGCCCTGGCAAGGGCTGTCCCGGAGGCCAGAGCCTCCCAACATCCTTGGTTTCCGCACTGGCAAAGAGGTCCTTCATCCGCGATGGTCATATGGCCAATCTCCCCAGCCATGCCCGTGGAGCCGCTGTAAATCTGTCCGTCAATCACGATGCCTCCTCCTATGCCCGTGCTGATCGTGACATAGACGAAATGAGAAACTCCCTTTGCCGCTCCGAAGTAATATTCTCCAAGGGCTGCTGCACTTCCGTCGTTGATCAGGAAAGCCTTTTTCTTCAGCTTCTCCTGAAGGATGTCCCGCAGAGGGACATCTTCCCATCCTGGCAGATTGGGAGAGGTGAAAAGAATGCCTGCCTTCGGGTCGGACAGGCCCGGTGCTCCCACGCCGATAGCAGAGACGCCGCCGATCGTTATGGACGCTCCTTTGAGGGCGCGCTCAGCCGATTCCAGAATTGCCTGAATCACCGCCTCCGGACCCTTCGAGGCAGGGGTCACGCTGTGGTCGCGGGAAAGCATCTTCCCCTGAGGGTTGATGATTGAAGTAAGGATTTTTGTTCCTCCCAGGTCGATTCCAAGGATGAGCAGATCGCTGTTTGGCATTGTAAATTCCTCGAGCTTAGCGTCTATGCGTTCCTCAGAAAATAGCCAAGGACAGTGCGCATAGAGGATCGGATGATGACTTCAAAGATTTCAAACCGGATTGTTGACCTCGACCTTTGAACCATGTTGCCGATTTCTTGTTCATCCTTTAAAAAGTGTCGTTCCTTCTCCTCTCAGATCCCTGACGGCTTCTTTCACACGCTCCGCCATGGAAGCTTCGCCTGACGCGAGGTAGGAACGAGGATCATAATTCTTCTTGTTTCCTACTTCCCCATCCACCTTGAGGACGCCGTCATAATTCTTTAACATGTGGTGGGCAATGGCTCGGGTAAAGGCATATTGGGTGTCGGTATCGATGTTCATCTTGACCACGCCATAGTCAACGGCCTCGCGGATCTCTTGCAACGTTGACCCCGACCCTCCGTGAAAAACGAGAGCGAATCGAGCTTCTTTACCATAAGCCTTTTCGACGGCATCTTGGCAATCTTTCAAAATGGAGGGCTTGAGCTTCACATGCCCCGGCTTGTAAACGCCGTGCACGTTCCCAAAGGTCGCAGCGAGTAGGTAACGAGCACCTTTCACGGCAGTGAAGCGTCTGGCTACCTCAAGGGTATCTTCGGGCGTCGTGTAAAGCTTCGCAGAGGCCTCCGCCTTGACGCCATCCTCTTCTCCCCCAACGACCCCAGCCTCGATTTCAAGGATCAACTCGTTCTTATGGCAGCGTTCAAGAAGTTTGACGGATATATCGAGGTTCTCCTTTAGGGGCAGGGCGCTTCCGTCAAACATATGGCTGTTGAAGAGATTGGGCCTGCTTGCAGCACGGCGCCTCTCCGTTTCATCGATGAGCGGGATGACGAAACGATCGAGCACATCGGCCTGACAGTGATCCGTGTGCAGCGCGACATAGATGGGGTAATGATCTGCCACCCGGTGGACATGGTCGGCGATCGAGATCGCACCTAGGGCCATGTTCTTCACAGAAGAGCCAGAGGCAAAGGCACCGCCGCCAGTGGAGACTTGAATAATTCCATCGCTCTTGCTTTCGGCAAGCCCTTTTAGAACGGCGTTGGCTGTGGTGAGTGACGTGACATTAATGGCAGGGTAGGCAAAGTGTTTCTCCTTTGCCCTGTCGATCATCTTACAGTAGGTTTTATAGTCAGCAACTGGCATAAATCCTCCTTGAATGAAGTAATAAGAGCATGGAGCATAGGGTATAGGGCACAGGGGAAGTACTCATTCATTCCTTATCCATCCGGATCGGCTTCGCATTCCAGATTCTTTCGCAATAATCCCGGATGGATCGGTCCGAAGAAAACTTCCCCATGCGAGCTACATTCAGAATCGACATCCTCGTCCAGTTCTTCTGGTCCTGATAAACTTGGTTTACCCGATCCTGGCATTCGATATAGGAGGCGTAGTCAGCAAAAAGCATGTAGTCGTCGCGAGAGATCAGAGAATCGACCAATGGCTCGAAGAGGGTTCGATCCCCTCGGGAGAAATAGCCGGAACGGATCTGATCGATGGCTTCCCGAAGCTCGGAGTTTGAATGGTGGTATTCCCACGGGTTGTACCCTTTCGATTTCAGACCCATGACCTCCTCAGCGGTTAACCCGAAGAGAAAGAAATTTTCGGCGCCCACTTCCTCGCGGATCTCCACATTCGCGCCATCCAGTGTCCCAATCGTCAGGGCACCGTTCATGGAGAACTTCATGTTCCCCGTTCCCGAGGCCTCTTTGCCTGCGGTCGAGATCTGCTCGGAAAGATCCGCAGCGGGGTAGATGGGCTGTGCATGCTTTACGTTGAAGTCGGGGTAAAAGACAACCTTCAGGCGGCCCGCAATATCGGGGTCGTTGTTGACCACATCTCCCACCGAGTTGATGAGCTTGATGATCAGCTTTGCCACGAAGTATCCGGGCGCCGCCTTTCCGCCGAAAATCACTGTCCGCGGCGGGACATCCTCCTTGAGATTCTTCTTCAGGCGATTATAGAGCGTGATGACATGAAGGACGTTGAGATGCTGGCGTTTGTACTCGTGGATCCGCTTCACCTGGATATCGAAGAGCGTATCCGGATCGACGACGATCCCCGTGTCCCCTTTGATGAGCTTGGCGAGCCGCTTCTTGTTATTGAGTTTGATCCGACGCCACGCTTCTTGAAACTTGGGGTCATCTGCAAAGGGCTCAAGTTTTCTTAGATCCTCCGAGTGGCTGATCCAACGATCACCGATCTTGCTGGTGATCAAATCGGTCAGTTCCGGGTTACTCAAAGCGACCCAGCGACGGGGCGTGATGCCATTTGTGACGTTGGAGAATTTCTCAGGAGTGAGCTCATAGAGATCGCGAAGAACCGTCTGTTTGAGCAACTCCGTGTGCAATGCGGCCACGCCATTGATCGCATGGCTTCCCACACTGGCCAGATGGGCCATCCGCACATACCTGTCGTGTGACTCATCGATAATCGACAGGCGTCGAACCCTATCCTCATCGCCAGGATGTTTGAGGCGAACCTCATCCAGGAAACGTCTGTTAATTTCGTAAATGATCTCCAGGTGCCTCGGGAGAATTTCTCTGAAAAGAGGTAACGGCCACTTCTCCAGGGCCTCCGGAAGAAGGGTATGATTGGTGTAGGCGAACGTCTTCTGAGTAATCTGCCAGGCCTCCTCCCAGCCCATGAGGTGCTCATCGACAAGCAGCCTCATCAGTTCGGCAATCGCAATGGAGGGATGCGTGTCGTTCAATTGAACTGCAACGATCTCATGAAAATTTTCGAGAGGGGCCTTTTTGATACGGGACATGCGCATCATGTCCTGAAGGGAACAGGAGACAAAAAAGTACTGCTGGATTAGGCGAAGCCTCTTCCCGATCTCGGGTTCATCGTTTGGATAGAGCACCTTCGAGATCGTTTCGGAAACAACCTTTTCATTCACAGCACCGTAGTAGTCTCCCACGTTGAATGCCTGAAAGTCGAAGGATTCAACCGCCTCCGATTTCCACAGGCGCAGCACGTTGATCATCTCCACCTTATAACCCGGGACAGGGGTATCATACGCCATTCCCTTCACCACACGGCTTGGGATCCAGCGGACTCGATACCTGCCCTCGTCATCCGTGTAACCCTCGGTGTGGCCCCCGAAGCCCACATTGAACACGATCTCGGGCCGCGGGATCTCCCAAGGGTTGCCAAAACGGAGCCACTTGTCGGTGATCTCAACCTGCCAGCCATCCTCAATCTTCTGGTCGAAAATTCCAAATTCGTAACGGATCCCATATCCGAAGGCAGGAATCTGGAGGGTCGCGAGGGAATCCATGAAGCAGGCGGCCAGCCTTCCTAGGCCGCCATTGCCCAGACCGGGTTCCTCCTCTTGCTCGAGGAGGTCGTCGAGCTCAAGCCCTAATTGCTTGACCGCCTGACGAACCTCGTTATCGATTCCCAGGCTGATCAGGCTGTTTCCAAGGTGTGGTCCCATAAGGAACTCTGCAGAGAGGTAGCTAACATATTTGATATCCTGCATCATGAGATCCTGAGACCTGACCCAGCGACTGAGCATACGATCGCGAACGGTGTAGGCCAGGGCCATGTACCAGTCGTTTCTCGTTGCCAGTTGCGGAACCCTTCCCTGAACGTAGTAAAGATTTTCAAGGATGGCACGAGCGATAATCTCAGGGCTGGTTGCCGTGCGAATATCGTCACAAATTTCCTGTGGTTTCGGTATCGTCGCCTTGCGCTTCCTCGGGCTTTTTGCAGACCGCTCTTTATCTGCCATCTAAGATCTCCTACATGTAAACATATAATTTTAATATACTATTATAGTATCCCCTATGTGTAAATGGGTGAAACTATTTATTTTGCTTAAAAAAAGACCCTATTCTCCCCAATTTTTGCATGCGCAAGTCCACCAAAATAGTACGACCACCTTCGGTTCAAAGCATCAATTAGGGAAATCAGGAAATTAGAAATTATGGACACTTCCCTATTCTTGCGATACAAGGAAAAACCGGGACGATGCAATGAAAAAGTAAGAGAAAAATGTGGGAGGTGTGAGATTATCCCAAAATTCCTGAAATGGGCTCCTCCACCAGGTCCTGAACCATGCCCCGAATCAAGTAATGTTATACTGAACTTGGTTCAGTATAAGCCCTGCGATTTCAGGATCTCATAGGTGACAAGGTTTGGTATTTCATTAATTTTTGTCCAGCCTCTGCGCCCTATTTTAGTCCCGAAGAAATCATCAGGCCGCTGGGACTGTTTTACTTACACCGGACTTCAGCGTTATCCTATTTGGGTCGGACTGCCAGGGCCAAAGTGCAGCGTATATGACTTGTTTCCCCTCTTGTCTATAGAAAAAGGATTGCTCGATTCGCAAACCACCCAAAGAATCGACGATTTTCTGAATCTTTTTCGGAAGACTTGCTTCTTTTCCAGATACCTTCGTTGCGGGGCCTATATGTTTTTTTAATAAAGAGTGAAGCAGGTCAAGTTCCTTGAGGGAAATGACTGCTTCAAGATAGTCCACCCCTTCAGAGTTCGGTCTGACTTCCATCCTGAGCGATTCCTTTAGCTCGTCAATCAGGTTCATCCTATTCTCCTTATCATAAATTGTTTTGTGATGACCCGCGGGTCACCTGTTCAACGCTCTGCCAATAGAAGGTACCGTGCGGCTGCAGATGTCAGATGATGAAATACCTTAACTTTATAACTTCAGAACACCATTTAGGTCAAATCGAGATTCTTATACTGCTTATAAAGTAAATAGCCAGCCCATGCGAAGGAGATAAACATCAGAACAATCCCAAAATATTGTGCTATGTGAGCCAAGGTATGGTCGTATTGAAGCAACCCTATCTCATTAAGAATAAATTCCCAGTCATGGTACCCGTAATCTGCCTCCCTTCCTGTGATCCCGCCTAAAAGTACCAACTCCTGGGTCCTGGCATCATTAATGTACGGAGCAATATCCATGAAACTTTCCCCGAGCCACCACAGAGACACGGATGCGCCGAATGGATTTTTCATTTTGATAAGAAAAACAAGAAGACATACGGAGGGAATTAGCAATTGACCAAGTGTTCCGCCAAGAGATCCCATCCACTGCCCAAAAAGTTGGAAGAAGAGGTGCCCCGCCTCGTGGAAAGGAAGGTTGACCAGGTGAAAAAAACTCTCGCCGGCATAGTTTCTCGCCATTGGGGTAAGAATAAATTTCCACCCCCAGATAAAAATGATCAAAAAAACGATGATTCTGCCGCCAAAGTAAAAGGGATTTACTTTCGGCTCGACAAAAAGGATCAATTTTTCAAAAAGGGTCCCTTCTTCGGAGGTGCTCCCTTTTTTTTCAGAGACGGCCCCCTTCCTCAAAGGAGGAAGTCTGCGGTCTTGATATTTTTCAAAAACAATGCCGCACTTTAGGCATTCAGTATTTTGATCCGATTGCACAAAATTGCATTTAGGACATCTCATCACTATTCCCTGGCGTACTATTTATCTCAGAAAAAACTACATCTTTTTGGTCCACACTGTCAATCAACGATTGGGGAACCAGTCTACCCTCTTGGGTTCAATTTATGTCAATCATTTCAAGGTCCAGAAAAATGGATGATCATGGGGAAGCAAGAAAGGTTGATAAAGTTGTAGGAGAATAACAGATAGGAAAAGCGCTAACAGTGATTCATATTCTTTATGTTATTTCACTGCAGACGCCTTCCGCACTTATAGAAATTCCTATTCAGTCTTTATAAATTTATCATACATTCTTTGAACTTTTGCCCGTGTAACAAAAGGCCTGTGAGACCGGAAGCCTCCTCCGAAGGAATGAGGGATATGAAGGATCTCGTGGATCAACACCTTGGTCTGGTCTTCTTTGTTGAGTCGATCAAAACTTTCGGAGAGGACCTCAATGACATAATGAGGGGTCTTGTTAAGGGCGAGTTGCATGATCCGTGATAGTCCGTGGCACCGGGCGATTACCCTTCTACTTCCGGACCCCTTACTCCTCAGGCAGATCACCCGGGTCTCGTCGATATGGGCCATCTTCAGTTTTCGGAGAATCTCTTTGACCCTTAAATCAATATCTTCGGCCAGTTGATACTGAATCATAATCAAAACAAATAATCAAATCTCTTCTCTTAAATACATAAAGGAATAGGAGCCATTTTGTAATGCATCAGTCTCAGGTTCGGCATAGGACCGGCAGGGATGTTGGAGAAAATGTTAGAGCGGAAACCGTCACTTGCCCCTTTAACTCAAGCCACCTTCCCAACCCTTTCCCGACTGCATTTTTTCGGCAAATGTTGCCCTCCATGTCAAATATCAATGGAATCCGCATTCTAAGATTTTCGAAGATATCCGTGCCGGGACGATGGAGTTAATACCCGTGACTGAGGGTTACACCGTTTTCTACTCTATTCTGATGAATCATGGGATTCCCTTGCTTCACGGATCCCCCTGATGATAGGGCCATCCTCCCTCCAAAGATAGCAGGTGTTGACGACATTTTTTATTTCCTGTTCCCGAGGGGGCCGTCCCTCTCTTCCCGCGCCATAGGCAGCCCAGTACCCCTGGACGGCGGACTCCCCCATGGCGATGACGAGGCTTGTCAGGTGTGCACAGCCTTTTATGCCTCCGATGATCTTCTTTACCTTCATGGTGAAGCCCGGAGCGATCCTGACTCCCTCCAGATTTCGGATCCAGGGAAGCACCTCTGGGCATTCTTCCCTGGGATGATGAGGCATCGTGGCCTCTGCCTGTTCGATCAGCATCTCGGGACCCTTGATCTTCAGTTGAATCACCATATGGTGCACAAGTTCGGACTGTTCTAAGGGCTCGTTTTGCTTCTTCTGAAACCGATGGTCTATAAGGCTGCCCTCCACCAGGATGTAATGATCCCCCAGATCGGAAGTTCGCATTGAGATTTCTCTGGTATGAACAAGTTTCTTCATGAGTTTCCTACGCTTTCGATTTCCACCGTGTGTTCTTTGGGACTGAATTTTAAAGCGAGGCTCCTTTCGTCATTCGCCAATCCCTTCAGATGTGAGAATATAATCATTATTGCTATATTTGACCCTATAATTCAATCGGTCCTCCGGAAAAAATAAGTATCTCTCTTCCTGTTATGAAAACCGGGGCAGACATTGGGGGTTCCAGGTGATCGGGACGAAGCAGACGGCCCAGGTGAGAAAGATTTAGACCTGCCTGTGCGACCTACCTACGCCCGCCGAAGCGCTGGCTTCGCGTAGGCGGGAGCCCCTCCGGCGAAGGCAGGGCGGAACCTCTTATCGATTTGAGTCGAGTCCCGCGAGCAAGGGTTGCGCCGAAGGCGTGATGACTGCCCGTTCCCTCAGCTGAAATCTTGAACCCTCCAATGGGGCCGGGCGATGGCCCAACTTTTCAGAGTATCATGCAGCCAAGGCTCAAGGCCTTTTGCCATGTAGAATCGTGGGAAAAGAAGGTCATCCTGAGATGGAATCGCTCCTTCCTCTAAGGCCTTCTCCGCGAGAAGGGTCTGTGGATAAATACGGACCCCCGCGGTGACTTTCAAGGTATCCAGATTTAGGGAATCGGCGAAAAGAAGGCTTTCTTCAACGGATTCTCTCGTTTCACCAGGACTCCCTAATAATAGAAACCCCATTCGCCTGATGCCATGGCCAGATAAGATCTCGGAAATTTGTCGCACCTCTTCAAGGGTAAACCTCTTATTCATATTCTTTAGAATTCGTTCAGAACCGCTTTCAAACCCCATACTCACTTGCTCACAACCGGCTCTGGCCATGAGCCCTACCAATTCTTTAGCCATATGCTTAGGGTAAAGGATGCACCACCATCTTATATTCAGGTCGTAATCAATCAGCTTCCGACAGATTTCTTTGGCATAGGAGGACGGAAGGTTGAAGGTGTTGTCAACGAAGTAGAACTGATGAACCCCAATATTCCGCCAGTGGGCGATCCATTGGATAATGGACTCTGGAGAATGTTTCCTGATCATCCAACCTTCAATGGTTCCTGTGCTGCAATAACTGCAGTTCAAAGGACATCCTCGTCTGGTCTGAACCGGCATCCAGAGGTCTTCTTCTTGAGAGGATGGTGAAAAGAGGGTGGTATCAGGAAGAGGTAAGGTATCCAGATTTTTCTCAAACGTTCTTTCACCCTGGAGGCCATGGCCGGGCAGATAAAGACCCGGCAACCCTGAAAGGCCCGCGCCCTTTTCAATTCGTTCTACCACGCTTGGAAATACCCCTTCTCCCTCGCCTTGAATTCCCATGTCTGCACCTAAGAAGGACAGGGCACTTTCTGGAAAGATGCTATATCCTGCGCCGCCTAAAACGATTGGGGCCTCTGAAAGACTTCGGCAACCCGTTACGATTTCTTTGACCGGATCTAACAGGAATCTGGGATGGTCCATATTCTGGTCGTCGATATTCCTTACCGATAGTCCGATCACATCTGGGCGGCAACCTTCGATCGCCTCTTTGAGAACGGATCGCATCTCCTTTTCGGCCATCAAATCCACCATGGCCACATCGTGCCCCGCTCTTTGGGTTGCGGCTGCCACACAGGCCAAACCAAGGGGTAAGGTGGGCATCGTTATCTTTTCTGTGTTCGCTGAAACGAGAAGAACTCTCATGGTTTAAATCGGAGTTCTACTTTTCCTTTCCTTTTACGCTTTACGTCTTTTTCTTACTCGTCCTGGCGTGTTTTTCTGGTAAGGTAAGAGCGTATTCCTTCCCCAGATTCAACCAATTCTCTATGTCTTCTTGCTTCTTCCATCCCCGCTCTCTTACCATCACCCATCCCTTCAAAGCCTTTCCTGTAATATCGAATGGCTTGACATTCTTCTCTTTTAATTTTTTCTCGGCTACGTCGATTCCAGTTCTTACAATCAGATAATCTTTGTATATTCCAAAACACATATTCCCATTAAGAAGATAGCATATCCCACCAAACATTTTCTTCTTCTCTATTTTTCTCCAATGTCCGATCATCCTTTCTATTTTCTCCTCAATCACCTTACTATAAGGCATTTGATCTTCCTCCTCGCGCCTTCTCGGCTCACGCTGATACGGGTGGGAAGCGGTTACTCCACGGCCGGGCTGACTCCAACTGCGCTGCCAGACGAAAAAGGGTAGCTTCGTCCCCAAACCGCCCGACAAAGTGGACACCTACGGGAAGGCCTTCAGCATTCCAGTACAGGGGAACTGACATGGCCGGCTGCCCTGTGGCGTTGCAGATCGGGGTGAAGGGGACGAAGGCCTGCGCCCGGAGAAGACCTTGAAAAGGATTCTCCGGAGGTGAATCGAACGTGCCCAGGGGCACGGGAGGCTCGCCGAGGGTGGGAGTGAGCCAGACATCGTATTTGAGGAAGAATCGGGCAATGTCCCGGCCCACTTTCTGAAGAAAACTCAGAGAAAGCAAATAGGACGAAGCGCTTTGCTGACGTCCCATCTCGCACAAAGCCCAGGTAAGAGGTTCAAATTGATCCCTGGCAGGGGTCTGACCCGTTGCCAGTCGTAGGCCGTCCATTGTCCATGCACAACCGGCCGACCATAAAACCATAAAACTCTTGGTGATCAACTCTCCGTTTACCTCTGGGGTCACCTCCACCACTTCGTGCCCCAAGTCCGCACATAATGTGGCTGCGCCCCGCACCGCGTTCGTGCAATCTGCATGTATGATACCCCCTGTGGGTGAACTAACAGTAAAAGCAATACGCAGTTTTCCGGGGTCAGCTTCCACTTCTTGGATGAACGGACGGGCAGGCGGGGGTGCCCAGTATGGATCACCTACGTCGGGTCCTGCCGTCGCATCGAGCAAGGCAGCACTGTCGCGCACCGAGCGTGTGAGAGCATGATCTGCCACCAGTCCGCTGAAAATGTCACCGAAGTCTGGGCCTAGGGGATTGCGTGCCCGGGTGGGCTTGAGACCAAACAGCCCGCAACACGAAGCCGGAATACGAATGGAGCCGCCGCCATCATTCCCATGGGCCATTGGAACTAAGCGCGCTGCGACGGCAGCCGCTGAACCCCCACTGGAACCGCCTGGGGTGCGATGGACGTCCCAGGGGTTACGGGTGGGGCCAAATAGAAGAGGCTCGGTGGTCGGAAGGATGCCTAACTCCGGTGTGTTTGTCTTCCCGACAATGATTAAACCAGCACGTTTCAGCCGGCCAACTAGTTCGCTGTCATGATCGGGTACAAAGTTTCGCATAAAGGCTGAACCCATGGTCATCCGTACTCCTGCAAAAGGGGCCCCGAGGTCCTTCAACAGAAAGGGTACGCCGGCAAAGGGACCCTCTCCCAGTTTGCCAGTAGCGAGTTCGCGAGCTTGTTCATACATCGGCGTGACCACTGTGTTGAGGGCTGAGTTCAAGCGCTCAATCCTATCAATAGCAGCATCCACGAGTTCAATTGGCTTGACCTGTTTCTGCTTCACCAGCCGAGCTAGGGCCGTCGCATCGAGGGAGCTGAATTCTTCCATTCTTGCCATAGGCCTACTCCTTTGCAGCTCTTTAAAAGTCAAAAATATCAGACCTTGAATCGGGAATCAAGAATAGAAGTGAAAGAGGGGTAATCCCTCAGTTATGAGGATGAAATGCACCGTCCCGGCAGGGGTGCTTCCGAAAATCTTAGAATGCGGGTGGCATTGATATCCATGATGGTAGGGTAATATCCACTGATTGAACGGAGTGGTGAAAAGCGTTGGATGAACGTCTGGAGTTGAGGGGCGAAGCTAAGGTTGCCGCTCTAAAATTTTCTCCAGCATCCCTGTCGGTCCTGTTTTGTACCCGAGACTGAGGGGTTACAAAGAGGGTCCACAAATTCACGATGCGTTAATGAACAAAAAAACAACACAACGGCAATTTTTTATGAGGGGAAAACCCGGGAGACGTCAGGAGCGACGTGTTGGGACTGAGATAGCAGAAGAAACAGAGCGTCGTGTTTTCTCACGGTAAATGGCAAGGCCTGGGCGGTAAGGGGGGAGGTTTTTCTGCTAAGGTTATGAAGGGTTTGGTTCTTGCTCACTCTCTATAATCATTTTCAGGTACCACTGGAGAAGATCGATGCTACTCTCATCCTCCTCCTGGATCTCTTTTTTTCCATTTGGACGATCCTCACTATTTACAGGGTGAGCCTTTCTATTTTCTTCTTCATCTAAAGTCATATATCCTATGTCCCCTTAGGGATACTAGCAAAATTCATTCCCGAACAGTACCATTTCGAATACAATTCTATGTAACTATTTGGATTCCAAATGATTTCCTGAATTTGATTTGGTTGAATTCTACAAAAATCATGAGACGAAAATTTAAAATAGTGGATAATATTTTGTCGGTATTGCCGGAAATCGTCGGTAGAGGGACTTGAATAATGTCTTCAATATCGGATGGTAGTATCTTTTCGAAATGAAAACAGTTTTGGGATTATAGGTTACCCTATTGATGGCCTAACACATCGTCAAAACTGAGGTTCTGGAGGATCAATAAATCTCAAGAAATCATCTCAGACCTCCATGTCAAGATTGCCGGTGATCCAGACGCATCCTCCTTTTTTGGTCAAATCAATCTAAAAATTGTTATCCTTTAATATATTGATTTTTTTGAGTTATTCGATATTCTCGAAGAATGAAAGACAGTTTGTCAATTACAGCAAGCCATCTCACAAAATCTACTTTTTAAATTCCACTTTTAATTTCAATAAGTTTTGAATTTATTAGGAATTGGTACCACAGTTGCATCAATTATCAATCTTCGTTGTTGAGCTTTGGGATTCGGTGTGAAAGGAGAGAATTGATGCGAACCATTTTCTTTGCCCACCTCATGATATCGTGCAGATACATCCTTAAAGCTTACGTATGTCACTATGGCGATAGTGTACTAGAATGGTGCCGTTCAATTACCAAAATTAAAGTCTTATTTATTAGTGATTGATCACCAGCCTCATTACACCAAAGGAGATATGACGCCTGGCAGGCCCTCCTCACCGCTTACAGCGGTCGGAACCAATCCTTGTGCCACCAGAGCCACTCCCACGGTCGAAGACGAATCTGTCTCTCCAGTAAGCCCATCAATGCCTTCGCCTGACCCTCCTGATCAACCCCTTCAGAGTCCCCCGGAATGGCGGGGAAGATCTGGATCTGATGGATCTTTCTGCCGAGCCGACTCATGGTCAGGGGGACAATGGCTGCGCCGGTCATTCTGGCAAGCCGGGCAAAGCCATCATAGAGGGGAAAGGGACGGGTCAAAAAGAGTACCTCTAGGTCGCTTGACCTGGGGAATTGGTCCATGAAGAGCCAGAGGATCCCGTTTTCTTTCAAGACCTTGACGAGAGAGAAGTAGGACTTGCCTTTGTAAATAGTCTTTATCCCGAATTGCTCTCGTGTCTCCAGTAAGACTTTCTCGACCCGAGAGTCCTTTTCTGCCCGCGCGAGGAGATGGAAGGTATGGCCTGCCAACCCCATCCTCAGCGGAACAATCAAAAAATTGCCCAGGTGAACGCTTGCACAGATCACTCCTTTGCCCCGGCGGCGGGCTTCCTCCAGATGATTCAGCCCCTTGATTTGGATCCTTTGGTAGATCTCCTCCTTGGGGAAATTTACGAACCGGAACATCTCCAGAAACGTCAAGAAGATGTGGTGAAAATTTTGGCGGGCGAGCCGGGATGCTGCGCCACCGGACGGCAAGTCCAAGACGTGCTGGAGATTGCGGATGGTCAGGGAGCGCTTTCTCCGCAGGCAGGCGAAGACGAGGTTTCCTCCCAACTTGCCCAAAGGGTTGATCCAACCCGGGGGTAGATGTCCGAACGCTTTTTTTGTAAGTGAGAAAGTCCGGCCCCCCAATTCTAGTACGGCCCGTTCGATCGGCGACTTTCTCTTCCGAGTCTTCGTTTCGCTAGGCATGATTGGTCTCCGTTTACTCTCACAAGGGCCCTTCAAAAGAGGAATTCAGGAATGCAGTGTGACGTCTTGAAATGAGCCAGATCCCCTGCCAAGATTATTCACACCAAATTCACACCCAACTCTTGGGCAAGTCATAATTTCATGAACGTCTCGAAGCATAATATCTGGCTACGGGTAAGAATATACTCGTCAGCTTGGATGTTCGTCAAGTTGTTTACTAGACTCACAGCTTACCCTTGGCTTGCAGGGAGCATCCATTCTGTTTTAAAAATAGAAAACAAGATGGCGAATCAGATGGACTACTATCAGATTTTAGAGGTGGAGAAAGAGGCTTCACCACAGAGGATCAAAGAGGCTTACCGGAGACTGGCGTTCCAATACCATCCGGATAAGAATCGAGGAAATCCTTCGGCGGTTGAAAGGATGAAGGAGATCAACGAGGCTTACGCTGTCCTCTCCGATCCTAAAAAGAGAAGGGACTATGATGCATTTCATGAGCGGTACGGTCCTTATGGGTACGAACGGTTCAAGCAGACCTATTCTGAACAGGATATATTCCGAGGGTCTGACATCTATCAGATTTTTGAGGAGATGGCCAGGGCCTTCGGGTTCCGGGGCTTTGAAGAGGTCTTCAGGGAATCGTATGGCCAAGGATACCGCAGCTTTGAATTTCGAAGACCAGGAGTTTTTGGCAGGGGATTTATATTTTTCGGTCCTGGTTTTGGGAGAGGTGACCGACAAGAGATTCCTGTTTCCTCGGAGATCTTCCCGGGAGTCACGGGTAGATTCGTTCGTTATCTCTTAAAGAAGACGCTTGGGGTAGCAGAACCCGTTCGGGGGAAAGACCTGGAAGACGTTATCCATCTCGATCCACAGCAGGCCCTTGAGGGGGCGAAGGGGAAATACTTTCACCGAAAGAGATCGAAAGAGTTGATCATTACTGTTCCTTCCGGAGTGAAGGAGGGTCAGAAGATAAGACTAAAGGGGATGGGTGAACCGGGGAAAGACGGTGGAGAAGCTGGGGATCTTTATTTGAGAGTGAGAATCAAGCAACCGCTGTTACAGAGAGTCAGAAAACTCTTGAAACTTTGATCCTCGATATTTCAGTCTCTTTTGATCATCTTCTAAATTCTTTCATTAATATTTTGATCGCAGAGCGATTCAAGGGTACCTCCCATCTCATAAACTTAAGCTACGCTTCTCTGGCTTGCGATTTCGAACCTTTCCATTTTTTTTCTTAGCAACGGCAAGAGGTTTTATTTTTTCGTCTTTTGAGACGGGAATGAGAAGGATCATCCCCTTTGAAATCCGGCTCGTCTTTTTCAGATGGTTGATTTCAAGCAATGGCTTAAGATCTACCCGGTAGGATCTAGCAATCCTTCCCAGGGTGTCTCCGTTCTTGACGCGATAGGTTTTGAATTCAAACGGCTCAAGTGGCCCTAGGGCTTCGAGGTTTTTCAAGAAGAGATCCTTTTTCCCGGAGGGGATTTTGATCTCATACTCGAGTTCATTTGGAGGCGTTACCCCCCTTTTAAGTTCCGGGTTAAGATCTTTAATTTCTTTAAGGGAGGTTTCGCAGGCTTTGGCCACGAGGGAGAGGGCTGTCAACTCGGGAACCTTTACCTTTTCGTACTGAAGAGGTTCCGCATATTCGACATCGGTGAATCCATATTTTTCAGGGTCCTTGGCAATGAGCGCGGCTGCAATCATCTGGGGAACATAATTTTTGGTCTCCCGTTTCAGATAGCGATATTTCGTCAGTTTCCAGAAGTCTTCTGTCCGATAACGTTTCATTGCTTTGATGATCTTGTATTCTCCTGCATTGTAACCCGCCGCAACGAGATACCAACATTCGAACGTC
>Ga0111180_1001_pt1 | contig 59053 bp, 49 predicted proteins | sample DeeMarSWOR324_28_FD_80237 | JGI IMG/M metagenome (GOLD analysis project Ga0111180, IMG submission 80237) | Deltaproteobacteria bacterium SM23_61
TCCATCGGCTTTGCCGGCGTCGATCCCACGATCATGGGAGTGGGCCCGGTCCCCTCCACCAAGCGGGCGCTGAAGGCCGCCGGCCTCCAGGTGAAGGACATCGACTACTGGGAAATCAACGAGGCCTTTGCCATCGTGACCCTGTACAGCATCAAGGAATTGGGGATTGATCCGGAGCGGGTCAACGTGATGGGCGGCGGCCTGGCCATCGGCCATCCCCTGGGAGCCACCGGCGTCCGCCTGACCGGTACCCTGGCCCGCATCCTTCAGGCCAAGAACGGCCGCTACGGCGTGGCCACCGCCTGCTGCGGCGGAGGACAGGGAGTGGCGACGATTCTTGAGAGAGAACCCTAAATACAGCGATCAGCGGTCAGCAGTCAGCGTTCAGCCAAGGGTCCAATGATGCCGGCTGATCGCTGACCGCTGAAAGCTTCTTTTTAAGGAGGCATGATATGACCGTTAATGACATCAAAAAGATCTGCGTGGTGGGCGCGGGAAACATGGGGCACCAGATCTCTCTCCTTTGCGCCATTCACGGGTACAAAACGACCTGTACGGACGTGGTCCCGGAGGTGCTGAAAAAGGCCGAAAAATTCGCCGACACCTACCTCCCGGGGCGGGTGGAAAAAGGGAAGATGACCAAGGAAGTGGCCGAGGCGGCGCGCAAGAACATCTCCTTCACCCAGGACCTGAAACAGGCGGCCAAGGACGCGGACTTCGTCATCGAGGCGGTCCTGGAAATCCTCGACGTCAAACGGAAGCTCTTCTCCCAGCTCGACGAAGTGGCTCCGGCCCACGCCATCCTGGCCACCAACAGCTCCTACATCGTGAGCTCCCACATCGCTGACGCGACGAAACGGCCGGCGAAAGTGGTCAACATGCATTTCTTCAACCCTGCCCTGGTCATGAAGCTCGTGGAGGTGGTCAAGGGTCCCCACGTCTCCGACGAGACAGCCAAGATTACCTATGAACTATCGGAGAAACTGGAGAAAATCCCGGTCCTCCTCCAGAAAGAGGTGGAGGGATTCTTGCTCAACCGGATCTTCCGGGTCATCCGAAATGAGGCGATCTGGATGCTGGAGATGGGAGTGGCCAGCTTCGAGGACATCGACAAAGCCTGCGTTTACGGCGCCGGCCACCCCATGGGCCCCTTCCGCCTGAATGACCTGACCGGGATCGACTTGAGTTACATCATGTCCATGGAGCGCTTCAGAAAAACCGGCGACCCGGCCGACCTCCCCTCTCCCAGCGTGGTGGAAAGGTACCTGAAGGGCCATTACGGAGAAAAGACCGGCAAGGGCTGGTACGATTACACCCAGAAGAAATAGCCCGGAAGCAGAGAGCCGGGAGCTGAAGGCCGAGGCCGCTCCTGTCTCTCTGTTTTTTATTGCCCCCGGGGAATGGAAAGAACCTTCGTATGCGTCGGGGATGAAGAGACGAATTTCACCGCAGAGCAAACAAATTGGAATGCTCTGCGTCCTCCGCGCTCACTGCGGTTTGTGTTTTCTTTCCTTCGGGGGAATCAAAATCTTTCTCCCCCTGGATGCTCGGCAAATGAAGACAAGAGGATGAACGAAGAGAAAGCGGAGAGCACAGAGTCAATAAATTGGAATGCTGGAATGATGGAATAATGGGTGTAAATACTTTATTTTTGGCCATCATTCCAATATTCCATTCATCCATTATATCTTTTTTGCCTCTGCGATCTCTGCGGTGAAAATTCTTATCCCCTTTCTTTTCGAGGACTCATTCATGCCTTTCGAAAAAGAACTTGAAGAGCTGAAACGGCGCAAAGAGAAGGCCCTCCAGATGGGAGGGCCGGAGAAAATCAAGCGCCAGCATGAGAAGGGAAAGCTCACCGCCCGGGAGCGGATCGCCCGCCTGCTGGACCCGGACACCTTCTTCGAAGTGGGAATTCTGAACACCTCCGACATGCCGGGAATGGAAGACAAGACCCCCGCGGACAGCAAGATCGGCGGGTTCGGCAAGATCGACGGACGGACCGTGGCCGTAGTGGCCAATGATTTCACCGTCCTGGCCGCCACCTCCAGCCGGGTGGCGGGACACAAAGAGGGAGAAATCAAGGGGCAGGCCGTCCGCCGCGGTTTCCCGACCATCTACCTGGGAGAGGCCGGGGGGGCCCGCATGCCGGATATCATGGGCGCCAAGGGACTGGCCTCCATAGGCGGAGGGGGTTTCGACACCTTCCTCCAACTCATGAGCCGGGTTCGGAAATCTCCCATGATCACCGCCATCCTGGGCGAGTGCTACGGCATGCCCACCTGGATGGCCTGCCTTTCCGATTTCGTAATCCAGGTGAAGGGAAGCGCCATGGCCGTCTCCGGCCCGCGGGTTCTGGAACTGGCCATCAGCGAGAAGATCACCGACGAGGATCTGGGCGGCTGGAAAGTGCACGCCCAGGTCACCGGCAACAGCGACCGGGTGGCGGAGACGGAGGAGGAATGTTTCGCCCTCATCCGGGATTTCGTATCCTACCTGCCTTCCCACTGCGACGAGCCCCCTCCGCGCAAACCCGTCCCCGAGGGCTCGGGCAGCCGCATGGACCGGATCCTGGACCTGCTCCCGGAAAAGAGGAACCGGGTGTATGATATGAACAAGATCCTCCAGACCCTCGTGGATGGAGGAATCCTCTTTCCCCTCAAACCCCTCTTCGGCAAGTGCGTGATCACTTCCCTGGCCAGAATGGACGGGCGGGTGGTGGGGATCGTAGCCAGCCAGCCCTGGTTCAACGCCGGGGCCATGGATACGGACGGCATCGATAAGGTCATGAGCTTCCTGGTCCTGTGCGACTCCTTCAACATTCCGGTCCTTTTTTTTCACGATACCCCCGGCTTTCTGGTGGGAAAAGAGGCGGAACGGAACCGGGTGGGAGCCCGGGTGATGAACTACATGAACGTTCTGGGCCAGATGACCGTGCCCCGGGTCGCAGTTATCGTGCGCAAGACTTACGGAATGGCTTACTGGAACCTGGGCGGTTCGGGTTGTGCCACGGACTTTCTGGTGGCCTGGCCCACGGCGGAAATGAGCTTCGTAGACCCCGAGATCGCCGCCAACGTGGTCTTCGCCGGAAAAATCCAGGACTCCGGAGCTGGCCGCCCAAAAGGAAAAGTTCATCCAGCAGATGATCGAGGACAGCCGGCCGTACCCGGCCGCGGGGATGCATTATATCCATGATGTCATCGACCCGAGGGAGACCCGCGACTACATCATCCGGGCCCTGGAGATCAGCGAGGATCGGCGAACCGGGGGGGTCGGCCAGCACCGGCTGGCCAACTGGCCGACGAAGTTTTAACCCGTTGCCGGTTTTCGTTTACCAGTTGCCAGCTAAAGAATAAATACGATTGTCGGGAGGGGCGATCACCATCATGGGGTTCCAAGGGAAGAGGTTTTTAAACCGGGAACGGGGAACCGGCAACATGCAACCTGAGAACCCGGTGTCTCCCATGGATGAATATTCAAGGGGATTGCGAGGGAGCTGAGGCATGGAGGAAATCACCCACCGTTTCGTCGAAACCAACGGCATCCGCATGCACATCGCGGAAAGGGGGAAGGGCCCTCTGGTCATCCTCACCCACGGCTTTCCGGAACTCTGGTATTCCTGGCGGTACCAGATGGTTTCCCTGGCCAAAGCAGGTTTCCATGCCGTTGCTCCGGACCAGCGCGGCTACGGGCAGACGGACCGGCCGGAGCCGATCGAGGCCTACGATATTTTTCAGCTCACCGGCGACATCGTGGGCCTGGTGAACGCCCTGGGTGAAGACCGGGCGGCGATCATCGGTCATGACTGGGGCTCTGTAGTTGCCTACCACTGCACCCTCTTTCGCCCGGACCTTTTTCCAGCCGTCGCCCTCCTCAGCGTCCCCTTCCTGCCCCGGGTGGGCGGAAACATTTCCCCCACGGAGATCATGAAGAAGATTTACGGTGAAGAAGTGTTCTACCAGGTCTATTTCCAGGAGCCGGGGAAGGCGGAAGCGGATATGGAAGCCGATATTCGCAAAACGATGTTGAGCATCCTGTTTTCCCTGTCGGGGAGCGCGCCCCCGGAAAAGCGCTGGCGGTACGTGTACCGCAAATCGGAAAAGCTCCTGGATACCTATTTTCTACCCGAAAAGCCCCCCGATTGGCTGGCCGAGAAAGACATCAGCTACTTTGTTCACGAATTCCAGCGGACCGGTTTCCGGGGCGGCCTCAACTGGTACCGGAACATCGACCGGGGCTGGGCCTTGACTCCTTTCCTCGAAGGGGCGAAGCTTCGGCAGCCCTGTCTTTTCATAGCCGGAGAGATGGACCCGGTCATCCGGATGTACCGAAAACCGCTGGAATCGCTCGAAACGAGCGTTCCCAATTTGAAAGGGAAAGCGATCCTCCCGGGAGCAGGTCACTGGGTGAACCAGGAACGGCCGGAGGAAGTGAATCAGCTGCTGGTTAAGTTTCTGAAATCCCTCTCTCTCCTTCCTTCTCCTTCTCCACCCGAGGTGGCCTGAAAAGAAGGACCGGCAGGAAAGGATTGGCTATAAAAGGAGTATCGTTATACGTTATTCGTTATTCGTTATTCGTTATTTGCTCTATGCTCTATGCTCTATGCTCTTTGCTCTATGCTCTATGCGTATTTTATTAAACAGCGGGAGGTAGCCTATGGATTTCTCGTTAAAGAACAAGGTCGCACTCATCACCGGAGCCAGCCGCGGGATCGGAGAGGCGGTCGCCAGGGGGCTGGCGCAAGCCGGCGCGGACCTGGCCATCGCCAGCCGGAAACTCCCCGATTTGGAAAAGGTTGCTGCGGGAGTCACCAAGACGGGAAGAAAGTGCCTTCCCGTGGCAGCCCATGTGGGCCGGACGGAAGAGATTCAAAACCTGGTCAAGAAAGTCGTGGGGGAATTCGGGAGGATCGACATCCTGGTGAACAACGCGGCCACCAACCCCACCATGGCCCAGGCCCTGGACGTGGACGAGCGCGCCTGGGATTCCATCATGAACCTCAACCTCAAAGGCCTCTTCTTCCTGAGCCAGGCCGTGGCCCGGGTGATGAAGGAAAAGGGGGGCGGGAAGATCATCAACGTCTCCTCCATCGCCGGGATCAGTCCGGACCTGCTCCCCATCTATTCCATCAGCAAAGCGGCCGTGATCATGGCCACCAAGGTCATGGCCATGCAGTGGGCCCAGTATAACATCCGCGCCAATTGCATCGCCCCCGGGCTCACCAAGACCAAGTTCAGCGAGGCCCTCTGGAATAATCCCGATATCCTGAAACCGGCCATGGCCCTCACCCCCATGGGCAGGGTGGGCGAGCCTGAAGAAATGGTCGGGGCCGTCCTCTACCTCGCTTCGGACGCGTCGAGCTACGTGACCGGGCAAGTCATCGCCATCGACGGCGGCAAAACCATATAGTCCGCCGGCGCCTGCCAGGCCTAGCGACGTTGACGGGTCGAAAAGCAGAAGTTACAAATCCCGAAACCCGAAATGCACAGGAGGAGGTTTCCATCATGTTCGATCTCTCAAAATTCTCCCTGAAGGGTAAAATCGCCATCGTCACCGGGGGCGGCCGCGGAATCGGAAAGGCTGTAGCCCAGGGGTTCGCCAAGGCCGGGGCCAGGGTGGCCATCACCAGCCGCAAGATCAACGACCTGGAAGCCACCGCCGCGGAGATCAAAGCTTTCGGAGGGGAGGCCCTTCCGGTCCAGGCCCACCTGGCCAAGCTGGAGGAGATCAACCGCATGATCGATACGGTGATGGGCAATTTCGGCCGGATCGACATTCTGGTGAACAACGCCGGCACCAGCCCGGCCATGGGCTCGGTGCTGGATTCAGACGAGCGCCTCTGGGATACGGTCATAAACTTGAATCTCAAAGGGCTTTATTACACCAGCCAGGCGGTCGCCCGGGTGATGAAGAAGCAGGGGGGCGGCCGAATCATCAACATCGCCTCCATCGACGGTTTCAAGCCGGAACCCGGGGTCAGCATTTACAGCATCTCCAAGGCCGGGGTACGCATGGTGACCCAGGCTTTTGCCGCCGAGCTGGCCCCTTTTCACATCCGGGTGAACACCATCGCCCCCGGGCCCATCAGCACCAAGTTGCTGGATTCCCACTGGTTCCATCTTCCTCCCGAGGAGGCCCAAAAAGCCAAAGAAGCGCTGGGCAAATTGACTCCCCTGGGACGGGTGGGAGAGCCCGACGAAATCGCCGGCGCGGCGATCTACCTGGCTTCTGACGCCTCCAGCTACACCACCGGGGCCGAGATCGTCGTCGACGGCGGGATCCTGCAGGGGGTCACCGCTCCGGGAATTCTGTGAAGGCGTATAGGGCCTAAAGCGGAGAGCAGAGAGTTCTCCATCGTTCTGTTCCCCCATCCCCAATGCGGGGGCGGGGGAAAATGGGTTTTCTCTACATCAAACTCTTCCCAAAGACATGGAATCCCGATCCTGAAAAATATCCAGATTAAGATCGTTCCCTAATTATTTTAAATACTTAGACCAAAAATCAGACGGGCAGAGTGTCACTTAAGGGCTATGGGAAACAGCCAAAATTGTGTTGACCCATCGTGATTTTGAATGCTAAAATAGCTATGTAAGCTTAGCTGCAGGGAGGCGGGGCGATGTTTAAAATTGGCGACAAGGCGGTCTATCCTGCGCATGGAGTGGGGATTATAGAAGACATCCAATGCAAGGTGATCGGCGGTTGTAAACGGACGTTTTACGTCCTGCGGATCCTCGAAAAGGACATGACCATCATGATCCCTAAGGATAACGTCCAAAATGTGGGATTGCGTGAAATCATCCAAAAAAAAGAGATTCCCAAGGTCATCCGGATTCTTTCGGAAAAGAACGGAAAAGTGGATTGTCAGACCTGGAACCGCCGGTACCGGGAATACATGGAGAAGATCAAATCCGGGTCGGTCTTTGAGGTAGCCGAGGTCCTCCGCGACCTCTTTCACCTGAAGTGCGACAAAGACCTTTCCTTCGGGGAGAGGCAAATGCTGGATCTGGCTCAAAACCTCCTGGTCAAGGAACTCGCCATCGCTAAAAACATATCCGAAGACAAGATGCGCACCCGTCTGCTGAGCATCTTCAGCGTCTGAAGCTTCACCCTTTTTAAAAATTCCAGAAGAAAGGAGGTGAAAAGCAGTGGGGTTGCTTATTCTCCGGGTCCTGCTTTTGGCCGCCACCGGGGCGAGTGGATACCTATTGACCCAGCAGCTGGCCTCCTTCCCCGGGGCCGGGCTTGCGGGGATCGGTGCGGGACTGGCCTTGGGACTGCTGGTCATCCTCATCGAACGCAGCATTCGGCGGGTCCCTTTCAAAGTCACCATCGGCGGAGCCATCGGTTTTATTCTGGGCCTGATGCTGGCCAATGTCCTTATCAATTCTTTTTTCTCCGGAATCCTGGAAGGACTGGGCATTCAATTCTCCAGCTATTTCCTGGTCAACAGTGTCCTGGGTTATTTAGGCCTTCTCCTGGGTTTGAAGAAAGGAAAGGAATTCGACGCTTCCCGTCTCCCCTGGGTCTCCAAGAGGGTAGGCCCGGGATTCGACGGCCATAAAGTTTTGGATACCAGCGTGATCATCGACGGGCGTATCGCCGACATCTGCGATACGGGGTTCGTGGAGGGAACCTTCATCATCCCCCAGTTCATCCTCCAGGAGCTGCAGCACATCGCCGACTCCTCCGACCCTTTGAAGCGCGGAAGGGGGCGCAGGGGTTTGGATGTTCTCAACCGAATTCAGAAGCAATCCACCCTGGAGGTCAAGATCGTCGATCAGGACTATCCGAAGATTCAGGAGGTGGATGCCAAACTGATCGCTCTGGCCAAAGACACCCACGCCAAGATCGTGACCAACGACTTCAACCTGAACAAAGTCGCGGAACTTCAGGGCGTACCGGTACTCAACATCAACCAGCTCTTCAACGCCCTCAAACCCGTGGTGCTCTTCAACGCCCTCAAACCCGTGGTTCTGCCCGGCGAAGTCATGAACGTGAAGATCCTGAAGGAAGGGAAGGAGCCCGGGCAGGGAGTCGCCTATCTGGACGACGGCACCATGGTGATCGTGGATAACGCCCGCCGGTATATGGGCAAGAGCGTGGACGTTACCGTCACCAGTGTTCTTCAGACCACGGCCGGCCGGATGATCTTCACCATTCTGAAAGAAGACGCTCCGGAAAGCTTTTAACAGACTTTCTCGCACTGATTCGTACCCCTCAGGGATGAAAAAGAAAGAACCCAGGATGCCAATCCATCCTGGGTTCTCTTTATGGTTGCCCCGGCCCTGCGCCCGTCATCTGCGCGCGGGCCGGGGACATCCAGGGGCCAGGGAGAAGGAGATTGAGGGTCGCGGCCTTGATTCCCGCAGCCGGTCGGGGGAAGAGAATGGGAGCGGAAGAACCCAAGGCCTTCCTTCCTCTGGGAGACCGTCCCATCTGGGTCCACACGCTACAGAAATTTGAAGATTGCCCCCAGGTGGATGAGGTCCTGGCACTCCTTCCCCCGGGGGAAGAGATAGCTCGGGCGGGAGAAACTGTCCGCCGCTTCGGCCTGACCAAGGTTTCCCATATCCTTCCGGGAGGAGAAGAACGGCAGGATTCGGTTTACCGGGGGCTGCAGGCCCTCCGGGGAAAAGCCGATTGGGTCATCATCCACGATGGGGTTCGGCCCTTTGTTCCCCTGGAGTTGATCCAGCGGGTTCTTTCGGAGACCCGCCGCTGGAAAGCGGTTGTGGTTGCGCTCCCGGCAAATGAAACCGTCAAGGAAGTTTCTCTGGAAAATGAAGTGGTAAGAACCGTGGACCGTCGCCGCCTCTGGATCATCCAAACCCCCCAGTCTTTCGAGTATCCCTTGATCCTCCGGGCCCACGAAGAAGCCCGGCGAGAAGGATTTTTCGGGACGGACGATGCCTCCCTGGTCGAGCGCCTGGGCATTCCGGTGAAGATCCTGCACGGTTCCAGGTTCAATTTTAAAATCACAACGCCAGAGGACCTGGTGTTGGCGGAAGCGCTTTTGAAACACCTTAACTAAAGTTTCGCGTTTCGGGTTCCGATTTTCGAGTTAAAAAACCAATCGTCTGTTTTCTTGAACCCGAAACATGAAACTCGCAATTCGAAACGGTTTTTATTCTATGAGAATCGGTTTCGGCTATGACATCCATCCCCTGGTCGAGGGTCGGAAGCTGATCCTGGGCGGGGTGGAGATTCCTTTCGAGAAAGGCCCGCAGGGTCATTCGGATGCCGATGTACTCCTCCATGCCATATGCGACGGGATTCTGGGAGCCTTGGGGGAAGGGGACATCGGAACGCATTTCCCCGATTCCGACCCGCGATTCAAAGGAGTTTCCAGCGTAGAGTTGCTTCGAGCCGTAGCCGCCAAGATGGCGGAGAAGAATTTGGTCATCGGAAACCTGGATAGTACGGTGGTCGCTGAAAGGCCCAGGATCCAGCCCTTCATTCCCCGGATGAAAGAACAAATCGCCGGAGCCTTGAGGGTTTCTTCCCAGCGGATCAACATCAAAGCCACGACCTCCGAGGGACTTGGCTTCATCGGAGAGGGAAAGGGCATGGCGGCCTATGCCGTCGTGCTCTTGAAAGAAAAGACCTGATATTTTCAACGCGGAGACCGCCTAGAAACAATTGATATAAAATCGAATCTCGAAGATCAAAATCCGAAAAAAAATTCAAACTCTCAATGCCCAAAATTCTCCGTCGTCTTTTTTTTGAAAATTTCGATTTCGGAAATCCGTACTTGTTTCGAATTTCGTGCTTCGAATTTCGAATTTTTTCATCTTCTATATTTTGCGGGCTCTGCGGTAAAGAATAAAATCTATGGAAGAAAAAGTCCGAGTGCGCTTCGCCCCCAGCCCCACGGGCTCTCTCCATGTGGGCAATGCCCGGACGGCGCTCTTCAATTTCCTCTTTGCCCGTCAGACCGGAGGCGCTTTCATCCTGCGCCTGGAGGACACCGACCGGGAGCGCTCCACCCCGGAAGCGGAAAAGGCCATTCTAGAAGACCTCCGCTGGCTGGGGCTGGATTGGGACGAAGGCCCCGGGGTTTCCGGTCCTTTCGGGCCCTACCGCCAGTCCGAAAGGATGGAGATCCACCGCCGCTATGCCCGGGAGCTGCTGGGCAAAGGGCTGGTCTATCGCTGTTACTGTACCCCCGAGGAGCTGGAAGAAAAAAGAAAACGGCTCCTGGCCAGAGGGATTCCTCCCATGTACGACGGCCGCTGTCGCCACCTGAAACCGGAGGAAGCGCAGTCCCTCATCCGGGCCGGGCGGCCCGCTTCCCTTCGTTTCCGGGTGGAGGCGCGAAGCGTGGAATTCGAAGACCAGGTGAGGGGCCGCATGTCCTTCGACGGCAGGAAGATCGGGGATTTTGTCATCCTCCGTTCGGATGGGATCGCTCCCTATAATTTTGCCGTGGTCATCGATGACGCGCAAATGGAAGTCACCCATGTCATCCGGGGCGAAGACCACCTGGCCAACACGGCCCGGCAGGTGCTTCTGTACCGGGCCCTCGGATGGGATCCGCCCCGGTTCGCCCATCTTTCCATGATCCTGGGGCCCGACCGTACCCCCCTGAGCAAGCGTCATGGCGCCACGGCTGTATCCCACTTTCGGGAAGTCGGATATCTTCCCGAAGGTCTGGTCAACTATCTGGCTCTTTTGGGCTGGTCTTCGGAGGACGGGAAGGAGATCTTTTCTCTCCAAGAGCTCATCCAGGGTTTTTCCCTCGGACGGCTCTCCCGCAGCCCGGCGGTTTTCGACGGGGAAAAGCTGAACTGGGTAAACCGGGCTCACCTGAAGGCCCTCCAGGGGGAAAAGGGGTTGGCGCTGGCGCGGCCTTTCCTTCGGAATTCCGGGTTGGAACTCGAAGGGATCCGGGAATCCTGGCTGGCCGCCGCGCTGGAAGCGGTCTGGACGGAGGTGGACACTCTTTCTCAGATCCCCGACCGGGTGAAATTCCTCTTCGACGAGAAATGGGAACTGGAATCTGAGGCCGAAGCCCTCTTGGCCAGGGAGGAATCCCGGAAGGTGATCGCTGGGCTGCGGGAGGAACTCCGCCTGGTGGAGGAAGTAAAAGTGGAAAATTTCCGGCAGGTCGTTTCTGGCCTGGCCAAACGGGCAGGGGTCTCCGGAAGGAGTCTTTACCTCCCCCTACGGGCCGCTCTCACCGGTAGGACCCACGGCCCGGAGCTGGAGAAGGTCTTCGTCCTGCTGGGAAAAGAAAAAATATTGAAGCGGGCCGACTCGGTCTTGCGGAGAAATGGGTCAGAGAGGAGCGCGTCACGTGAATAACCATGAATTGATTCCCTTGATCCCCAAACTCAAGAACGCCCGTGTCATGGTCATCGGAGACCTGATGGTGGATGAATACATCTGGGGAAGTGTTTCCCGGATCTCCCCGGAAGCGCCGGTCCCCGTGGTCAGCGTAACCTCGGAGAGCCTTCGTCTGGGCGGAGCAGGAAACGTGCTCAACAACATCTACACCCTCGGGGGCAAGGTGATGCTCGGGGGCGTGGTCGGGAACGACGATATGGGGCGCAAGGTCCTCCAGGACCTGCACAAGATGGGAGCGGACACGCAGGCGGTGGCGGTGGAACCCGACTGGATTACCACGGTCAAAACCCGGATCATCGCCCACCATCAGCAGGTGGTCCGGTACGACCGGGAAGTCGTCCGGGTCATCCGCCCGGAGCCGCTGAAAAAAATTCTCACCGTCCTGGAAGAGCGGATTCACGAACTGGATGCCGTACTGATCTCTGATTACGGAAAGGGGGTCGTCTGCCCGGAGATGGTGGATGCGGTCCGCTCCATCACCCTCGGAGCGGGCAAGATCCTGACCGTGGACCCGAAAGTGCAAAATGTTCATCTTTTCCAGAAATTCACGGTGATCACTCCCAACCACCACGAGGCCGCCCAGGCGACGGGGCGCTGGATCCAGACGGAAGAAGATCTGGTTTCCGTCGGCCGTCAGCTGCTCGGGCGGCTCCAGGCCAAATCGATCCTGATCACCCGGGGGGAAAAAGGGATGAGCCTCTTCCAGGATACCGGAGACATCACCCACATTCCCACCATGGCCAAGGAAGTCTTTGACGTGACCGGCGCCGGCGATACGGTGATCTCGGTCCTGACCATGGCCCTGGCTGTGGGGGCCGATGTAAAGCAGGCCGCGGCCCTCTCCAATTATGCCGCCGGGATCGTCGTGGGAGAAGTGGGAACCGCCACCCTGAAATCCTCCGAACTCGAGGATGCGGTGAGGAACGGCGTCCGATCGAAGAGTAAAATAACTTAACCGCAGAGGTCGCGGAGAACGCAGAGGCAGAAATGGCAAATGCTCAACTCCAGGATGCAGGGCGGAAGGCGTCCTCTTTTCCACCCTTCCCGGAAGGTCAAAACGGGTAAGGGCCTTTCAAGGAGTGATCTCTGCGCTCTCCGCCTTCTCTCCACTCATTCTCCGGTCTTAATCCCCGGAGGATGGAAACGCAAAGAGGAGTCTATATTCATAAAAGGATTTGTGTTTTTTATCTCTACCAAGAAAAAGCTCTGCGATCTCTGCGTACTCTGCGGTTTATTTTTTCTTCCTTTCCGGAGGGCGCAGAGACTTTCATAATTTTCTAAGCAGCAAGAAACCCGGCCCCAACGGCTAAGGAGCGTTGTGAGTCTTCCCCGTCCGCCCCGACCGGTTAAACTGGTGATGAGCTTCCTGTGCTCCAGGGAGGGTGACTTCGCCGCCGCTTTTTCCGAAGCCGATCGCCAGTACGGACCGGCGGATGTGGTGAGCGAGCCCCTTCCCTTCCGTTTCACCGATTATTATGAGCGGGAAATGGGCGGGGACCTGTGGCGCAGGATGGTCGGTTTTGAACCCTTGATTTCACCGGAACAGATCGTGTCCATCAAGCTCTGGGCCAACGGTGTGGAAGCCCGGAACCTGAACGAGCGGGGGGGAAGAAGGGTGAACATCGACCCGGGTTTTCTGGCCGGGTCGAAATTCGTCCTGGTCACCGGAAAGGATTACAGTCACCGGCTGTACCTCGGCGAAGGAATCTACGGGGAAATCACCTTGAAGGTTCAGCAAGGGGGATTCGCCGCCCTGCCCTGGACCTATCCGGACTACGGATCCCAACCTCTCTTGGAGATTTTGGATTCGCTGCGGAGGCGGTATCTCTGGCAGATGAAACAACTGGGCGAAAAGGGAAAAGGGCGAAAGGGCGAAGAGGGACGGACTTTATGATTAAGAGCATGACCGGTTATGGCCGCGGAGAATGGCGGGGAGAAGGAAAAAAGCTGGGAGCGGAGATCAAGTCGGTCAACCACCGCTACTGCGACATCTCCCTCCGCCTTCCCCGGAAACTGAATCCTCTGGAGACCCAGGCGCGCAACTTCCTCCGCCAGCGCATCTCCCGGGGGCGAATCGAAGCCTTTGTCCAGCTGGAGGAATCTGCCCTGCCCGGGGAGAAGCTTGAGGTCGACCTGAAAGTGGCCAGGGATTATTTTCTGGGCCTCAAAGCCCTGCAGGAAAACCTGGGGATCCCGGGGGAGGTCCGCCTGGAAACCCTGGCCGGTTTCCGGGATATTTTTACCCGGAAGGAAACCGAGCCAGACCTGGGAAAGGAGTGGGAATGCCTGCAGGCGGCGCTCGAAGGAGCCCTGGCCGGGCTGGAAGCCATGCGGAGAGACGAGGGCCTGAAGCTGAAGGAGGATTTTCTGGCCAGGCTGGCGGCCCTGGAAAGGATGATCCGGGAAATCGAAAACCAGGCTCCCCTGGCTTTAAAGGCCTGCCGGGACCGGCTGGCCCAGCGGGTTCAGGAGTTGAGCGGGGGCTTGGGGATCGACGAGAGTCGTTTGGCGCAGGAGGTCGCTTTTCTGGCCGAGCGAAGCGATATCACCGAGGAGCTGGTCCGCCTCCGCAGCCACCTGAATCAGTACCGGGAGATGCTGAATTCGCCGGAACCGGCGGGGAGGAAGCTGGAGTTCCTCCTCCAGGAAATCAACCGGGAGGCCAACACCATCGGATCCAAGGCTAACGACGCGGGGATCTCCCACGTGGTGGTGGAAATGAAGAGCGAGTTGGAAAAGATCCGCGAGCAGGTCCAGAACGTAGAATAATCGTTCACCACAGAGACACAGAGAACACAGAGTTTTAACCGAAAAAAAGAACTGGGATAATGGAACAATGGAATAATGGAATGGTGGGTAATACAACTGGTTTCCCAATATTCCAACATTCCAATATTCCAATTTTCCAGTTTTTCTCTCTGCGGTCTCTGCGTTCTCTGCGGTGGTGTTTTTAGTTTTCAATTATAATATTATCTCCGTGTCCTCTGTGTCTCTGTGGTGAAATGCCGATGAAAAAGGAAAAAGGAGTTCTGTTCGTTGTGTCCGGCGCTTCGGGAACGGGCAAGTCCACCCTCTGCCGGGCCCTGCTGAAGAACTTTCCCTCCCTTCGCTTCTCCGTCTCCCACACCACCCGTCCCCGGCGGCCCGGGGAGCGGGAGGGACGGGATTACTACTTCGTCTCTCCGGCAAAATTTCAGCAGATGATCGACCGGGGAGATTTCGTAGAGTGGGCTGAAATATACGGGAAACGGTACGGGACCTCGAGGCGGATGTTACACAAGGCCCGGCGGGAGGGGCGGGATGTAATCCTGGATATGGACGTACAGGGGGTCCGGCAGCTGCGGAAGCAAAAGATCCCCGCAGTTTTCGTGTTCATCCTGCCACCCTCCCTGAAGGAGCTGCAGCGGCGGCTGAAGAACCGGGAAACAGAGGGAAAGGTAGCCCTGGGACAGCGCCTCCAAAAGGCCCGGTACGAAATCTCCCAGGCCCACGGGTACGACTATTGGATCGTCAACGAGGATGTAGAAAAGGCCCGGGAAAAGCTCAAGGCTATCTTCCTGGCCGAGCACTGCCGGCGGGAAAAAATGAGCGGAGCAATCGAAAAATTGCTGGTTGAAAAATAAGCGCAAATCCCCATAGAATCAAGATGACCTCAGGAGATTTCTTGCCGCCTCCCCTCTTTTGGCGCAAGCGGTTACGGCGGCCGGATGCTCTCTGGGGTTCGCGAAAGGCAGGAGGAAGAAAGATGGCCCGAATCACCGTGGAAGATTGTCTGAAGAAAGTTTCCAACCGGTTTGCTCTGGTGCTGCTGGCTTCCGCCAGGACCAAGCAGCTCTACAAGGGGTCCCACCCCCGGGTCCAGGCCGACAACAAGGAAGTGGTGCTGGCCCTGCGGGAAGTGGCTGCCGGCAAAGTGACCCCGGCCCGGCCTCTGAAGGAAGACCTCTCGTTGCCGAACAAGGCTCCCAAAGAACTCAAGTCCTAGCCGGAGGCCCGCTTGAATGATCCATCATCCCCAGCCCAGAGAGTAATCTTCGCCCTTGACGTCGCCACCCTGGGAGAGGCCCGGGAGTTTGTGAACCTGTTAAAAGGGCGGACGGGTTTCTTCAAGGTGGGGCTGGAGCTTTATACCGCCTATGGCCAGGAAGCGGTTAAAGCCGTACAGGCGGAAGGAGGCCGGGTCTTTCTGGACCTGAAGTTCCACGACATTCCCCGCACCGTATCCCGGGCCGCCGAAGAGGCGGTCAGGCTCGGGGTGGACATGTTCAACCTCCACGCCTCCGGAGGAACCGAGATGATGCGGGAGACGGTGGAACGATGCCGGAAGGCCGCGGAAAAGATGAACCGCCGTCCCCCCCTCATCCTGGCGGTCACCGTTCTGACCAGCATGGACGATGCAAACCTGAGAGAAATCGGCATGACCGGCCCGATCGAGGAAAGAGTCGTGAGCCTGGCGGAACTGGCCCAAAAGGCCGGGCTGGACGGCGTCGTAGCTTCCCCCCGGGAGATCGCTTCTATCCGCCGGCGCTGCGGGCGGGACTTTGTCATCGTCACCCCCGGGATCCGTCCGGCCTTCGAAGCAGGGAAGGACGATCAGAAAAGGGTGATGACCGCCCGGGAGGCGATTTCCGCCGGGGCGAGTTACATTGTGGTGGGTCGCCCGGTCCGATTGGCGCCGGATCCGGCAGCGGCCATGGACAAGGTCCTCGAAGAAATAGGGTAAAGGGTACCCCGATGATGAGCCGATTTCTCTTCCCGGCAGCCCTTTTTCTGTTCTTGCTCCAGGTGACCTGTGCCAAGCCTCCCGTGCGGATGCCCGCGGAGGAGGTACCCCGGCCCCTTCCTCCGCAGGTCTCCGAGTTTGTTCCCAGAAAAGTATATGATTTGAATATTATCCCGGCCTGGGAAGGAGTCCTCCAATCTCTGCGGGAGACGAATATGCCCCTTACGGTCCGGGACCGGGACAAGGGGATCCTGCGGACCGATTACATCAAAGGCGGGGAGATCCGGCGGATGGGTAAGGCATTCTCGACCCGTTATAAATACAATATTTTCTTATTCCGGGAGTCAGAGCAAAGGACAATCCTCAATGTCCGTTGCCTCTACGAGGTCAAGGAAAGAAACGGGCAGTCTTTTAGGAACGCCAATGATCTCTACCTGGATGAAGTGATTCTCCTGGAAAAGGAACTGTACCGAATCATCGAATCCACCCTGAGCGGGGCGGAAGCTTCGAGCGCCCCGGGCGTGAAAGCGGAGGGAAAAGAGAAGGCCTCGGCAATCCCTGAGGCCCCCGAACCAAAAGCACTTCCCCCGGTCTCTTCCCGGGAATCCCAAACTCCCCCACCTCCCGCAAAGGGAGAAACTGCCACTTCTCCTCGACCGGAGCAAAAGGCGGAGGCCACCATGCCCCAGCCCATTATCTATCTGGTCACCAGAAAGAACGCCAACCTGCGGGAACGGCCCTCCACACGGTCGAAAATCCTGCTGACCCTGAAGGCGGGGAGGAAGGTGGAGAAGATCCAGGAGTCGGGAAATTGGGTGCAAGTCAGAATCTGGGAAACGACGACCGGATGGATTTTTAAGGACCTGCTCCAGGAAGCCCCACCATAACCAATGGGGAATAAAAACCTAATGGGACGCGGATGAACACGGATAAACACGGATGAATCGTTAGCAAAGAAATTATCGACCAACCACCCAAGGGACAGACAAAGAAAGATGTTTCTTATTTCCCGAACGATGAAAAAGGAACTCCGTTCAATGCCCGATGCGGAATTCGGGATGAGAAATGTAGGGGCGCGCGGCGCGCGTCCAAGCGGAATGGGGAGTAAGAAAAGAACTGACACGGGGACACGAACACGGTGACACGGAGAATGAAATCCCCATGAGCCAGAAGCCCGATAAAGTTATCTACACCATGATGGAGGTGGGCCGATACTACGACAAGAAGCCGGTCCTGGAGGACATTTCCCTGGGTTATTTTTACGGGGCCAAGATCGGGGTGATCGGTCTGAATGGATCGGGGAAGAGCTCCCTCCTCCGGATCATGGCCGGGGTGGACATTGAATTCGTCGGCCAGACCATTCTCTCCCCGGGTTATTCCATCGGCTTTCTGGAGCAGGAACCCAGGCTGGACGATTCCAAGACCGTCCGGGAGATCGTGGAGGAAGGCGTCAAAGGAACCGTCGACCTGCTCAAGGAGTTCGAGAGGATCAACGAAAAATTTGCCGAGCCCATGTCCGACGACGAAATGAATAAACTCCTCGAGCGCCAGGGGCAGGTCCAGGAAAAGCTGGACGCCCAGGGAGCTTGGGATCTTGACAGCCGTCTGGAAATGGCCATGGACGCCCTGAGGTGCCCGCCCGGCGATACGCCGGCCAGGGTCCTCTCCGGCGGGGAGCGCCGGCGCGTCGCCCTTTGCCGCCTTCTCCTGCAGAAACCCGACATCCTGCTTCTCGACGAACCCACCAACCATCTGGACGCCGAGACCGTAGGCTGGCTGGAGGCACACTTGCAGCAATACCCGGGCACGGTCATCGCCGTGACCCACGACCGGTATTTTCTGGACAACGTGGCCGGCTGGATCCTGGAGCTGGACCGGGGCCGGGGAATCCCCTGGAAGGGAAATTACTCCTCCTGGCTCGAGCAGAAGAGGACCCGCCTGCAGCAGGAAGAAAAGGCCGAGACCGCCCGGCAGAAAACCCTCCAGCGGGAACTGGAATGGATCCGCATGGCCCCCAAGGCCCGCCAGGCCAAGGGAAAGGCGAGGGTCAACGCCTATGAAGCCCTGTTGAGCCAGGAGACGGAAAAGCGCCGGGAGGACCTGGAGATCTATATCCCTTCCGGTCCCCGCCTGGGGAACCTGGTCATTGAAGCAAAAGATTTAAGCAAGGCTTATGGAGAAAAGCTCCTCTTCGAGGGAATGAACTTCAACCTTCCGCCCGGGGGAATCGTGGGGGTCATCGGGCCAAATGGCGCTGGAAAAACAACTCTCTTCCGGCTGATCACGAGCCAGGAAGAAGCGGACCGGGGAACGATCCGGATCGGGGAGACGGTAAAACTCGCCTACGTAGATCAGAGTCGGGATCATCTGGACTCGGAGAAAACTATCTGGCAGGAAATTTCCGGGGGACAGGACATGCTCCAGCTTGGGAACCGGGAGGTAAATTCCCGGGCTTACGTAGCCCGTTTTAATTTTCCCGGCTCGGAACAACAGAAGAAGGTGGGTTTACTCTCGGGAGGGGAAAGGAACCGGGTTCATTTTGCCAAGATGCTGAAGGAAGGCGGCAACGTCATCTTGTTGGACGAGCCCACCAATGACCTGGACGTGAACACCTTGCGGGCTCTGGAGGAGGCCCTCGAAAACTTCGCCGGCTGCGCCGTGGTGATCAGCCACGACCGCTGGTTCCTCGACCGAATCGCCACCCACATCCTTGCTTTTGAGGGGGACAGCAAGGCCGTCTGGTTCGCCGGGAATTATTCCGACTATGAAGCCGACCGCAAAAGAAGACTCGGTGCCGCCGCCGACCAGCCCCACCGGATCAAGTACCGCCAGCTGACGCGCAGATAAGCGCCCCCAAAACAGTGCTGGGTGCTGAGAAAGTAGGATCAAAAAGGGGTCAGGCTTGCAAAGTTTGAGATTTTAAGAGCGCATGTTTCAACTCTTCCATGGTTGCAGACAATTTAGTATCCCTCTTCGAAAGCACACGGACCCTCCTCGCCCCTGAACTCAAGGTCGATATATCCCGATTCACCCGCTTGCTTAAATCCTTCAAAGTTAGCTTTCTCGACTCCAAAACTAACCAAGCAATGACCCCACGAACCTCGGAAACCCGATGGCCCCTCCCTGCAGCCGAAAGTTCCGACTCTTTTACGCCATAATAATGGCAGACTTTCTCGATTATCTTCCCCATCCCTGGGACCCGCTCGACCCTACGCTCCTCTCGGCTGAGAACCTCTTCGATAAAAGTGTCATCCCCCAGAACTCTTCGTTCACCCCTTTTCCCCCGGTGAAATTCCTCCCGGTGTCCTTCGGCTTTGCCGGAATGAACAAACTCCCGGTATTCTTTTCTCGCCCGACTTCGGCGCGAAGAAAATTGAGATAGAACCCAATCTCTCGTGAGCCAAGGTAACTTCTTCTCTCCTAAATAAGCGAGATGACTGCTCCACGGATACTCCTCCGGAGATCCAACCATTCCAGCCCGCACCGGATTCAGATGGAGATAACGGACCAGCTCCAGCAAATAAGAATCCCCATCCACCAGAACAGCCTTATAGCGCCCTTGGAATAGATGCCCGACCCGATCTTGCCGTCGGTTCGTCCACTGCGTATACCGAAAACATAGGTTTTGCATGATCCGCGATAAAGAAACCTCTCCGACCTGCACGGCTAAATGAATATGATTTGGCATTAAACAAAAGGCATGGACCCGGTGATCGTATCTCTCCAGCCCATCCTGCAATAGGCTTAGAAAATGGAACCGGTCCGCAGCCGAGAAAAAAATTTCCTGGCGTGCGTTCCCTCGCACCACGACATGATAAACCGCTCCCGGATAGTGAATTCTCGGCTTTCGGGCCATGAAAGTAATATACCCAAAATTTCAAAATATGCAAGCCTGACCCCCTACATAGACCGGATGTCCTTTCCGGGCGGACTCAGCGAGGGCATCGAGGACCCGCATATTGCGGATGCTGTCTTCCGGTTCAACCTCCAGAGGCATTTGGCCAAGGGCCGCATCGGCGAAATGCTCCACCATCCGCTGATACTCGTCAGCACCCGGAACGGTCTCCACTTTTCCTTCCTCTTCATCAACACCCCGGATTCGAAACCAGCAGTCTTTCTCCCAGGGGATGAAAGCGTCGTGAGGCAATTCGATGGCGCCCCGGGTACCCACCACGCTAAAGGTCTGTTGAAGGGCGGTCACGAAACTGGCTTCAACAATGGCCATTTCCCCCCGCGGGAATCGGAGAATTCCGACAAAAGTCAAGTCCACCCCGGTGGGCCCATACTGGGCCGACCCCTGAACGAATTCCGGTTCAGCCCCCAGGATCCATCTGGCCAAACTCACCCCGTAGCAGCCCACATCCAGTAAGGCCCCTCCGCCCATTTCAGGCCGGAAGCGGATGTCTTGGGGGTCCGGATGGGGAAAACAAAAGGCCGAACGAACAAGCCGGATCTCACCGACGAGTCCTTCCGCTACGAGAGATTTGATACGTCGGCTTCGGGGATGGAAACGGTACATCAACCCTTCCATCAACAACTTCCCTCTGGCTTTCGCCTCCTCGACCATCCTCTGGGCCTCTTCCCCATTCCTAGCCAGAGGCTTTTCACAAAGGACATGTTTCCCGGCCCGCAAGGCTTTGAGGGTCCATTCACAGTGGAGATGATTGGGAAGGGGGATATACACCGCATCGACGGCGGGGTTTTCCAGAACCTCCTCGTATCCCGGGCAGGCCCCGGGGATTTCATGTTCGAGAGCGAGGGATTGGGCCTGTTCCTCGGAACGGCAACCCACAGAAACAATCCTCCCGTTCCGGGAACGTTTCAATGCGGGAATCATGCAGCGCTGAGCGATTCGGGCGCTTCCCAAAATTCCCCAGCACCCCCAGCAATAGATGATCTGCCAGATTGCGATGGAAGGGAAACCTACCGGGAGAAAAAACGGGCAATTGTTGATCGGCCCAGACACCCGGGCTTTGACGCCGCCGAAGCATAAGCCGGGGAAGAGATTCGGTAACCGGAATGGCTTTCTCCCGGTAAAAATCAACCGGGTCTGTTTCCCGGACGGTTACTTCGCTCCAATGGCCGACGATGGCTCCTTCTGTACCCAGGAGATACCACTTCGGTTTCCTCAGCGCCGCGATGTCCGAATAAAGAAATTCTGCCTCTCGCCCGTCCTGGAAAAGAATCTGAACCCGGATCTGGTCGGCATTGGTTACATCATGCCAAACCCGCTTGTGACGGGTGCCGGTAATCGACTGGGTCGGGCCGGGAAAAAGATTCAAAATCCAATCCACATGATGGGCGCCCCAGTCGAAAGCCGCATCTCCCGAGATCGGCTGGTGGGAATGCCAGTAGGAGCAAGGATGGGCGAAGTTTCCCACGAAAGTCTCCAAATAGAAAAGATCACCGATCCAACCGCTGCGGATGGCATTTTGGATGGCCAGGAAATCAAGATCCCAGCGGCGGTTTTGGTAGCAACTCAGGATTCGGCCGTTCACTTGAGATGCTTCGATCATTTCTTCGGCTTCGGTCCGGGTCAGACACAAGGGCTTCTCGCATACGATATGCTTTCCGGCTTGCAGAAGCTGAATCGCCAGGGCGGCATGGGTATTGGGCGGGGTGGCAATCATTACCAAATCTACATCCGGATCCCGTCCCAATTCGTCGGCGCTTTCATAAGCCCGACACTCAGGAAAATCCTGGCGGCATTGCAAAAGCCTCTGGGGACTATAATCACAAAAGGCCCGCAGGTGGTACCCAGGAACTTCCTTCAGGGCCAGGGCATGCAGATATCCCACTGAACCAAGGGGTCCATAACCCAGGATGGCGACTTGTAAGGGAGCCGGGTCGGTCAGTCCGGCCAGATGCCTCACCAAGCGATAAACGAACTGCTGAAGAAAAGGCTCCCCGTAAGCCTGTAAGGTGGTGCAGCCGATGATCCCTTTTCCTTCCTGGCGGATGACCGCCAACCCCGCTTCTTGGAAACACCACACGGTGGTCAAAAGGGACTGCGTATTTTCGTCCACGGCTTTCAAAGGTAAAAAACGATCATAGATATGAAACTCCGCCGGGAGGCGACGGGCGATGGGATGGTGGGGATCGGAGAACCGGACCCGAAGTTCCGAAACCGGCCCGGGATTCCCCGTTTGAACGCCGAAGATGGAAGGAAACCAGGAACCTCCCAAGGCCAGGCACCCGCCTCCCCCTGCGACGTAGTTCATCAACTCCTGTTGCGCTGGCAACGAAAGAACCCCGGCGTCCGTTAATATGATGACCTGATAATGATTTAATTCGGCGGGCAAGCGAGACGATGCCTGGACCTCTGCCCGAACTTGATGGGTTTTTTGGAAATAATTATAAAGGGGCTCAATGGAATTGCGATTCTCTCCCGTCTCTCCGGCGAGAAAGAGCACACGGGCGGGTGCCAGCATTGAATTCCCCTCCTTCCGGCCTGGAAGTTTTTCACCTGCTTTAAAAATCTTCTTTGGAATCCACCCGGGAAATGGCCGGTGGAGGTCCTTACGGGGACGGTCTTTTCTTTTTACCTATTGTAAATATTCGCCTTTTTCCCAGCCCGAGTTTCCTGCAGGAATGGGGACAGATGATTCAGAAATGACGTTCGATCCTGGTCATCAAAAAAATAAGTCTCTTTTTTATGCCCCCGGCCATCACATGCTGGAAAAGTCCAGAGCAATCTAACCGAGCGCCTCGGGGCCCAAAGGCATCATAAATCAGCGGGATCGAATAATCAAACAGAAAAGAACCTCCCCACTCAGATATTAGGATGGGAATCAAATTCAGGACTTGCAAGGGAGTAGCTCTTTCGAGCAGGCGGAGTGGGTTTTTGGAGAAAATCATAATGCCTAATTACCGACGCGTGACCCCGACGGGGCTAAGTTCTTCGAAATGATCCGCGATAAAGGGATCTGTCCGACCTACACGGCCAAATGAATATGATTTGGCAATAAACAAAAGGCATGGACCCGGTGATCGTATCTCTCCAACCCATCCTGCAATAGGCTTAGAAAATGGAACCGGTCCGTCGCCGAGAAAAAAAATTCATGCCGCGCGTTCCCTCTTACCACGACATGATAAACCGCCCCCGGATAGTGAATTTTCGGCTTTCGGGCCATGAAAGTAATATACTCAAAATTTCAAAATATGCAAGCCTGACCCCTTCTTTGACACTTTTTCCATACGGATCTCTTTCTAGAAACCCAGCTGAGCCCTGGCCTTCTCGATCTGCTGCTTATACTCCCGGGCTTTGTTCCTATAGTCGTCTTGGGCCTCGGTCAAGAGCCGGTTGGCCAGTCGATCTGCCTTCCTGAATTCCGTCCTGGCCTCGGCCATAAGGCTGCTGTTGGCGAGATGAAGGGCCTTCTGAAAGTTCGCGATCATGAGGTAATAAACGGCCGGCATATTCTCTCCGTCTCTCTTCAGAAGTCCGGACATCGCTTCCTCGAGCTGCCTCATCTTTTCGACATTATCCAGCTTGCCGAGGGAGGCCAGGGCCGCGTTGGTCAGAAGAGCGTGCTTGTTCCGCTTTAGCGTCGCCACGTCCTTGGCCTCGAGCTGCTGCCGGGCCCCTTCAAGCCATGTCTCTATATCGCTGTCGATGTCCAGAATCAGCGACCCGGCTTCTATGGGCTTATTCTCAATCCAGTCGCTATAGCACTTAACCAAGCTGTCGAGAACGGCCTGGCTGGCCGGATTCTCTTTCATCTGCATCCGGAGGACCTTCAACGCTCCCCGGTAGTTCTTGCTTTTCAACAAACCGTCGATCTCACCGGGGAGCTTTAGCGAATTCAAGTGCTTCCGGCATTCCTCCCGTCCTTCCTTCCAGAATCCGTTCTTAGCCGCCGCTTCCAGGAAGGGAATCGCCTTCTCCGGCACTCTCTGCTTATGATATAGGATGAAAAGGTGCTGGGCCGGACCGGTCAAAGCGGGATACCTTCTGCACCTCTCCTCTAAAAACTTCGCCGCCGCCCCTGAACCATCCGTGCCTTTCAGCGACTTTATCACTTCCTCGGGATAGAAGCGTGAGGCTTCATCAATGGCTTTTAAAACGTTCTTCAAGTTTTCGTCATTTCTATCCGCAAGCTTTTCCCAGAACGGGCGGTATCTAGTTAGCCCTGCCGCCAGCTTCCAGAACAGGTCTTCCCGGCGTTTCCTGTCCACCCGGTCATCAAAAAGGTATTGGAGCACCATCACGGTATGTCCCGTAACCATGAAGTCGAGGGTTTCAATGACCGCTGACGCCTCCCCCGCCCGGAGGGAGCTGACGGCAGATTCTTGGTAGTCTGCGCTCGTACCGGTGGGGAGCATGTTGAGACGGTCAAGCAGAGGGAGGAAATCAACAGACTTGATTTTGTGGATCCAATCCTTCGAGTCACGCAAGGCCACGAAGAAGGTTTTTTTCAGCCGATAAACATCGGCAATCCAGTGGACATACTTCTCTTCGTCACGGTCAAAATCAATGTTCTTAGAAATTGTCCGGCCTTCTGTTCCAGCACACGCCTCGAAAGCCTTCCGCAGGAGGTCGGAACAGATTTTCCGGAAGCCTTCCTGCGCTTTGGGCGGCAGGTAGGTACAGGCCTCCTGCACAAACGAGAGCATTTCGTCAAGGGCCTTCTGCCGCCGCTCGGGACCGGCCGTCCTCTCCACTCCGAGGACGAGCGTCGGGGTGTTAAGGTTCATCCTTCTATTCAGGAATTCGGCAACCTTGTGGGAAATGAACTCTTCAAGATATCCGGGGCTGTTGGCCACAGAGAGAAGGTTCGTCGCGTCTTTCTTGCCCTGGCGCGCCTCAACCTCGTCCTTTAGGAGTCCGGCCGAGTAGGCCGAGGCAAAGTCGCGGTGGAAATCCGCCCGCCTCTCGGCATGGGGACGAGGGTCCTGCAGTAGGATATCGCACAGGTAGAGTCTTTCGCCATAGGCTCTCCACGCCCCGAGGATCGCAGAATGATCCTTTTCGTTAAGGGATTCGTAGACCGCGATGTTTTTCAGGGCATCGAGGTTGAGCGCATCTTCCGCAATGAGGTCATTCCATAAGGCCAGAGCCCTCTCCGGCTGGCTCAGCCGATAAAGGAGTTCCGCCGCCTCGGACTTGACCATGGCCCGGAGCGCTTGAAGGGACGGGTGACGCATATCCGCCTCGGAGTATTCACGGAAGGGCGCCAGTCTCTTTTCGATTACCGCGTCGACTTCCCGGTCGACGAGGTCCAGGGCTTTCTTAACGCCCTCAATTCCGGCCAGTTTGTCTGGCCATTTCTTCTCAACGGGCCCGAGATCAGGCTTCCCGCCCTCATCCCCGTTTACGACTCCGGACGGAGGCGCCTCGTCCGGCAAGCCCGAAGCTTCCCGTGCCGCCTGGATGAATCTCCCCAAATCTACCGAAATGTTGACCTCCGACGCCGTCTTCCCCTCAGCCTGAGATTTGAGGCTCCGGTCGATCCTGTTCTGGACGACGGCCAGGCCTTTGGGCATCTTGAGCTCGTTGAAATTTTTTCGGCAGGTATCTATCCGGTCGACGAAATCATTGCCCAGTTCGGCCGCCTTAAGCTTCTGTGCCCGCCCGGTCAGGCTCTGAAGGCGCTCGATACCAGCGTTTCCCACCCTATTGAGCAAGCCGATGAACTCCGTAACGGCGGTGTGGTCCTTGACGGCCTGAGAGTATTCTTGGGAATCGCCGATTTTCTTTGACATCGGCTCGAGTTTTGTCTTAAGAAAAGAAAAGACGTCATACCGAGCCTGTTCCAGCTTGCGGCAGGAGGCTTCGAGTTCCCCGAGAACGTTTCGGGCCCCGGCGACGTCGATCGCTTCCTCCTTCGGCTTGGCAAGGAGAGCATCGTTCATGGGCGCCGGCTCGGGAGCTTCAAGCTCCTCGGCGGCATTCAGGAGAACCTTGATGAACGTGGCGGCCTTTTTTTCCGTCTGTTCCCGAGTCTCTCCCCCCTCGGCCGATAGGCCTTCTTTCTCGACAAATCCCCGCGCCAGGCGGTACATCCCGAGGGCCCGGAATTCGAGCGGCTGTCGGAGAAGCCGTCGGTGGTGGACAAGCGCCGCCAGGAGGGGCGGGATTTTCCCCTCCTTAAGAGCGGAGGCGAGTCGCTGCGGCACGTCCGTGAGCTTCGCCTCAAAAAGCTCGCACAGGGTTTCAAGCAGAAGGAGAGATGCATCCTGCGGTTCGTCTGCGAAATTCTTTATGAGTCGCCGGATCGTCGAGACGGGATATCCCGCGATCAGCCACTCTATGCCCAGCACGGAAAAGGCCATGTTTCCGCCCGTTCTCTCCCGGCACATCTTGATAATCCGGTCCAGGAGGGGCAGCATTTCATCCCGGATTTTCTCTCGCGGCTCCCTTTCAAGGAGGTCTTCAACTATAAGATCGTAAATTCCCGTCCAGCGACAGGTGCCGGCCCCGGAGACGCGCTTCCAAAGTCCACGGGTAGATTGCGGTTTGGCCGATTCAGGGGCATCCTGTCTCTCCGGCGTCTGCGCGCCTTTGAGCTTGGGAGGGTCAAAATCCAGAAGATCCTCGGAGAATTCGTCCTGTCCCTCGCTGATCCGGGCGGCGATGTTCTCTCCTCTCAGACGCAACCCGTCTGGTTCGTACCCAGTCTTGCCGTGGTATTCTCTGTTGATCTCTTTCTGGAGGAGACTGATGTGGGCCCAGATGCGATGGCTGCTCGGATTGTATTGAGCTGCCCGCCTGATCCAGCCTGACGCTTTCTTCATCTTGTTCTGGCCGTAGAAGAGCCGGGCCAAATGGTACGCATACCGGGGGTTGGTCCCGTCGATTCTCTGCCCTTCCTTCAGATAGGAAACGGCCTCGCTCGGCGGCGTGGCCGGGTGGAGGGCTAGGCGGAAGCAGGCTTCGGCCAGGGCTTCGAGCTCTTCGGGAGTGGCCTGTCGTCTTTTCCGCAGCAAGTGGATACGGCGGACGTGGTCGAGCAGTTTTTCTCTTTCCCACAGAAGCGCCCGCCTCATCTTAATCCTCCTTTATAAAGCTCGGATAGCTCGGAGATATCGCGAATCCTCAGCCCCTCATCATCTCCTATCACCAGGCGAGAGGCCGAAAGATCGATGCTGAGGGCGCCCGAGTAATGCGTATAAACGATCCGGCCGTCCCTCATGAGCGTCCGGAACCCGCTGGGATAGAGGAACACAACGTGCCGGCCGGTATTATCCGAGGAAAGAGGACGGGCCCCTGCCGTGGTGTGGAACTGCTCCCGGATCACCAGGTCCTGGTCCAGCCGCACTCCCTTCCCGGCTTCGTCGATGGCCAAAAGAAATCCCGGTCCGCGATAGACCGATGAGACGGTCGAGAGGGGGAGGGTTTCCGTCACCACGCAAAAAGACTCGAGGGAGACCTGGTAGGCCTTGTCTTCTCCAATGATCACGGCGGCTTTCTCGAAAAGCTGGATCCCCAGGATCGTCTGTTCGAGCCTATCCTGAAAGACGCAGGCCCCGTGATGGAAGGCATGGACTTTTCCTTCAAAATCAGCGAAGACAAGGTGCTTTTCCGATGCGCCAAGAGCCTGAACGCCCTGCGGATGGCTCAGGACAGGTCGGGGCTGATTCTCCGCCGTGATCTGGAAAACATTTCCGTTCCAGAAGCCGACCACGAGGCTGCCGTCTAACAGCGCGCAGTCCGCGGGGATAGAATAGCCAGTGCCGGGAGCCAAGGCCTCCGTCCCGGAGAAGCGATAGCTGCTCCGCTCTCTATTTTCGCGGAGAATCAGGATCTCCCCGGTCCACAGTGCCGCCGCGAGGACGCCGTCCCCTTGACGGATAAACCGGATTGGTCCGCCGAGCGGCATCTGTCCCAGGCTCCCGCCCTCGGTGTCGAAGAGACTCAATGACGAGCTCGACACTGCGGCCAGCGCCCGCCCGCTCGCGAAGAACACCACGTCTGTGCATCCGCGGCTTGGGATTAGACCATAAAGGGCTTTCTTCTCAGGCAGTTCTCCCTTCGGTCTGGGCTCGACGGGACGCCTGACCACGTGCTCGAAAACCGAAAAAGGGGCGCTTTTCCCGGTCCGGTAGCCTTTGGCCTCCGCCACGAGATAGATCCCCGCCGCCTTGGATTTAAACGAGAGGTCGGAGAAGAAGGCTACCCCGCCCGAGGTCTTGACGGTGAGCGTACCCTGGAGCTCTGCGCCGGGGGCCGAAAGGGACACGGCTTCTTCGCGGAAGTTCTTCTCGCCCCGATTGGAGAGGGCGACCTCCATTCTCGGAAGGGTGTTGTGAACGGCGATGTCCTCTGGATGAGTCAGGAAGGACAAGCTGGGCGGCTCGGACTCCTTAATGCGAACAAGGCCCATGTTCTTGACCAGCCGGCTAAACCAGTCCGGGTTCCGAGTGTCGAGATACTGAATGTGATTGATCTCAAACGGGATTTCCGACTCGGCCTCCGGGTTGATGAGGATCGGATTGACTTTGAGCTTCTTGCCGGAGGGGTCAAGCTGGAGCGCCTTCGTCAGCTCCCAACTTGTCATTTCCTTATGAAAGTAGGTTTTGGAATAGACCAGGATCACTTTTTGGCTTTTTTGGATGGCCCGGCCCAGGGCGATCAAATAGTTCTCGCCCTGGATGATCCCGAGTTCGGAGATGTCGAGAAAAATTCGGGGGAGTTTCCCGTCGGCCAGGGTGTATTCAAGCAGCGGCCGGTAGAGTTGTTCGCGGACCCAGGTCGAATCATCGCGGGCATAGCTGATAAAGATGTCATAATGTTCATCGCTCATCGGCGCGTCTCTCCTCCCGCCTATTGTTTAAAGAGTCGCGTCAAATAATCGAAATCGCCGCTGTTGACAAAATCCAGGAGGCTCTTAATCCGGAACGGGACAAAGGGGTGGCCGGCGTTCACGCTGATCGGCCCGGCCGCGGGGCTTGTGGAAAGCAGGGGAATCTGGACGGACAGATATTTCTGGAGGTCAATATTCCGGGCCAGGCCCGCACTCTTGAAGCTCGTGGCCAGGAGGGCCGAAGCGGCTCTCCTCCAGTCTCCGCACAGAATAAGGCCCAATCGGTCGCAGCGGACTTCCATGGTCCGGCAGTTGGACATGATCCTCTGGTATATCTCCCTCCAAGGAAAGCCCGGGAGGAAAGCCGCCAGCTCCTGTTCCCGGCTGCCCTCCACGAACTCGCGGATGAGGAAGCTGAGCGAGATCTCCTTGCGCCACTCTCCGGTATAGCCCAACAGATGCCCGGTCTCATGCCCGATGACAAAGGCCAGTTCAACGATATCGAGGTTTTCGACCAGATCGGTCCCGAGAAGGAGCACCGGCTTCGTCTTGCTCAGGACGCTGACGGCCGACCAGGAGTCGATCCCTTTGCGGCCGAGCCCGGAGACGACATAGGCCTCGGGCCGGGCCCATCCGGACTGGCTGTACAGATACTCGACCAGATGGTCGAGCCCGGGCAGGACGCGGTAGTCGATGAGAATTCCGCCGTCGAGGCCGATAATCCGGATCTTTTCCGTCCATTCGTCGTGGCGCTGGAGATAGGGATCGAGCAGCGGGAACGAGCAGTTTATCTTTTCGAGCGGGAACGGCTCCCACAGCTTTTTGACGTCGACCCTGCCGAGCTTGGGAAGCGAATCCAACTCGACTTGAGAATTCAGAATATCCACGGCTCCGTCCTAGAGATTCCTCTCCAACTGCCTGTTGATGTCTCTGACCCTTTCGAGCAGCTTGGACAGGGCATCCTTGGCCTCATAGGAAAATACTTTGGACTTGTCTTCCTCGATCATCCGGATGAACCCGGAGCTTACTTCGGCCCACATCTGAAGGTCCTGCCGGGACTTTATCGTCTTCCTGTCGTTGAGCCTGTCGACCATCGTCTTGAAGAACTGGAAATCTTTGTTGAGGATCTCGTTGTCTCCTCCCTCTATGACCTTGCGCCTGATCTTGCTGACTTCTTCAATGTCCCGAGCAATGATGTCCTTCAACTTCTTCAGCGATTCTTTGGCCTGTTCGGATTTTACGGTGGCGATATCGGTCGTCACCTGTTGTTGGAGGGACTCCAGCCGCTCGATGATGTCTTCCCTTCCTTGTTCTGTGCTGATGTGCGACTTGGCGTACTCGCGGATCGATTGGAGTTCCTGGCTGGCTTGCTGGATGGCCGCGCTGTCCCGCTGCGTCGTTTCCAGAGCGGTCATGTTCGCCTTGATTGCAGCCATGAGCTGGGCGAAGACCTTCTTGTTGTCCTGGAAGGTGAGTTTCGGCTGGATGGCCTGAGCCCGCTTTTGGAGAGCCTTCATGCATCCGGCAACATCGTGCAGCATCTCGAGGCTGGTGATGCCCGCTTTCGCCGACTCCATGATCTTGGAGAATTCCATGATGGTCTCATTGACCTGCCTGACTTCCACCTTGAACCGTTCGACGTCCTGCTTCAACCTGTTCAGAAAGGTCAACACGTCGTCGATGCCCTGGATGAGTTTCTTGGGCTCATCGCTGCTCTTGTCCCGCGCCCCGATCTCCGCGAGATTTCTGGCCTCCTTCAGCTCGGCGATGGCGGCGTCAAAATCGGTCAGCTTCCTAGCCATGAAGAGGAGGGTGATCTTCCTGTACTTGAGCCCGCCCAACATGAAGTTCACGTAGGGATAAGAAGCGGCATAATTTTTGGCCACCCCGAGCTCGCGCTCGGCTTTATCCAGGTCGCCCCGCTGGAGGTAGAGCAAGGAGCGGGCGATGTCCTCACGAACGATGAGGGACTGAAGCACTTCCCGGTCCTTGGCGGATCCCTGGAATTCGACGTCGCTCGGCACTTTTTTCCTGAAAATCCCGGTGCTGAGGGTTTGCAGGTAGGCGTCGAGCAGGCGATATTCGCGGGCATCGCGGAACCGGACATCCACCCCGGCCATGTCCTTTCGAGCCTTGCCGAAAGCGCCCTTCCGGTAGAGCCGCACGACCCCCGCCAGCAGCTCCCCGAGCAGCCGCCTTTCAATTTCGATCTTCAAAAGGCCGAGCTGCTGAGGGTTTTTGAGGAGCGGGTTTTGGAGGGCCTTCGTGACGCAGTCGTGCGCCTCCTGGGGCCTGCCGGACTCCAGGTAGATGATGGCCAGCAGGAACGGGTAGAACTCAAAGTCCGGGTCGAGGTTGATAAACCCGGCGAGCTCTCGGGCGATCGTCTCCCGGTTAACGATGAAAAATTGGAGGAGCAGGCGGAATTGAAGGCGGGTCCGCAGCTCGCCCAGAAGTGTATACACCCGGGTCTCCAGCCGGGGATCAAGCGGCGTGTCCTTATCCCTCAGCGGATAAAGCGCCTTGAGAGCCTCCATCTCTCTGTTCAACCCGGTATGGCAGAGGGCAACGAGGTAGTGCGCTTCATGATGAGTGGGATTGATGGCCAGGACCTGGCCGAGCTCGGTGAGCGCTTCCCGGTACTTCTTCTGGTTGATCAGCAAACGGGCCTGCTGGAGGTGCCGCTCTTCCGGACGGAGGGCCTTAACCTGATCGACCGTGGTGAGCGCCATGTCGATGTCCACGTCGGTAACGCGGAGTCCGGGTCCCGGCTTCCCTTCGGCACCCTTGGCTTTCTCGGACATTTTCTTGATCTCGTCGAGGTAGTTAAACTCAAACTTCTTCTCCTCGAGCTTTATGTCCTCGATCTTGGGCCTTTCATCGAAGACCAGGGGGGGCGTTTCCTCCTTCCTGAGTGTTGGCGCATCGACAAATTTGGCCATCCTGCCCTCCTATTCAGACTCGATGTCGAGGTCGTCGGGCTCGGGCACCCGCTCGAGCAGCCGCTCGGCCGCCCGCCGGCAAAGCCCGTATTCCCGCTCATGGTCGATCTCTGCCAGCTTGAGGAGCGACCGGGCAAGGCTCATCTCCTCGATGACCGAATCCCTGGCTTCCTCCTCGGGACTGAGTTCGATCGGCTCAAGCCGCTTGACCAGGTCCGCCTTTTCGAGCTTGATTTTCTTTCCCATCTTTTCCTCCCTACCCCGATTCCTAACGGCCGCCGCCGCTCTCGCCCGTCCCGGGCTTTTCCTCTTCGCCGAGCAGAAACTCACCGGTGCTGAGCATGATCTGTTGCTCGGTTGTCTCCAACCGGCGCGCGGAATCGGCCAGCGTCCGGGTGGTCTTGTTGATTTCGGCCATCAGGTCGCTGTAGCGGGCGACGACATCGGCGCCGGCGTCTTTGAGTTTTGTCTTCATGATGCCCGTGATCCGCTTGTGCAGAATTTCTCCCCGGGCCTGGATGTCCTTCAGGGTGGCGACCACTTCGTCGTCCTCCTCGCCGATCGAGACCTCCTCAGCCATACTCCTGAACTTGGAGAACCTCTGGAGCTGATCGCTGACCTCTTTCCTGAGTCGGGCGGGTATCGCCCGATCGCCCAGGTATTTTTTGAGAAGGACGATGAAGCGGCGGACGGTATCTCGCTGGTATTCGATCAGCTTCTTCTCCCGCTTGGCGATGATCTCGGCTTCCGGCACCTTGACTCCGGATTTCTCGAGGCTCTCGACGGCCGTCTCTCGGTGCGTTTCGTAGGCGAAATAGTAATCGACAAGCCCCATTAGGAAGAGCGGGTCTCCCATGCGGGGGTCGACGGAGCTCACTTTTTCCAGCCGCTCCCTCAGGATTTCTCTCTCCCGATCGGGAAGCCCCGATTTTTCCTTGCGGCGCAGCCACAAGAAAATCCTGGAAACCGCAAGCCAAAGGAAGGCGTTGCGCAGGAGGAGCCGCTCCTCGCTCAGCAAGGTTCGTTCCGACTCCCCGGTTTCCTTTCCGGAAGCGGGCGCCTTGGCGGGCTGGCTCAACTCCGCGGCCATTTCCTTTTCCATGCTGGCGACGATCCCGGCCAGGCGGTCATCGACATCGGGATAGTCCGTCTTTCGCCATTCGCACAAGAGGAGCCCCAGCTCGGCCATGAGGCCGGACGATTTTTCCTTTTTCGCCTGCTCAAGAGCGCTCTGGAAATTCTCTTCCGCCTCGTCATAATGCTTATCGAAGAGGGCCAGGATCCCCAAGGTGACTTGGTGGGAGCTGATCGCCTTGGGAACCTGGTCGAGGTGGACGCCGAGTTTGCGCACCTGGTCGAAGTAGTGAACGGCGGCCTCGATCTCGCGGGCTCTCCAGTGGTCCCGGCCGAGGTGGAGGCAGGCGATGCTCGCCAACTTCTTGGCCTCGGGCATTCTCTCGACGACACCGTCGTGCTTGACGGCGATTTCGTACGCCTCCTTGTATTCTTCGAGGTTAACCTTGAGCCACAGCCGGAAATACACGGTCTCCGGTTCGTCACCCCGGACATTGTCCAGGTCCACGGCGGCCTCTTTGGTCTTCTTCAACCTGGCCCTGACATAGGCAAGGGCAAAATACGCCTCGGAGACGTCCCCGGCCTTCAGCCCCGAGACGATAGCTCTCTGGAGGATTTCCTCGGCGCGGGGAAATTCCGGCTCGTGATTCCTCTCGATGATTTCGAAAGCCTCCCCCAGCAGCTTCCGCTTCTTGGCAGGCTGGATCGACAGGAAGTAGAAAAGAATCGCTCCGATCACGGCCAGGAAGACGAGCGAGACGATGAGCACGACCGTCATCGGCAGAACGCCTTTTTCCCCTCCCGCGGTTTGAGGCGGAGCCGTTGCCGCTGGTTCCGCCGGCTTTTTGGCGAACTTCTCGACCGGGGCCGGAGGGCTCTGCGTGCCTTCCTTCAGGTACTTCCAGGTGCCGCCGTCCCGGAGGAGGACCTTCCTCCCGTCCTCGGTCACGACCACCTGATCCGCCCAACAGACGGAGACAACGACCAACAGCATGAGGACATACGCGGCGCATCTCATGTCAAGCCTCTGCTTTCTGAGCAAGAATCCTCAATGCCCAGGAGCATAGGTTCCTCCCTTTTTCTGACGGAGGTCAAACAGCATGGCCTCGAGGCGGCTGTACTCTTTGCCGTATTCGTGTATCTTCTGGGGGTCCATCCTCCGCTCGTCTCTGACCTTCATCAGCTTCGTCTTTATGCCGGCCAGGAACTCGGACGATTCCTCGAGACGCTCCATGCCGATGAGCGACTCGGCGTAGGCCAGGGTCTTCGGAAACTCCCACCAGAGAAAGGTGCTCCCTTCAAAGAGGAAATTATAGAGCAGCTTGGCCGCCTGCTCGTGCTTCCGGCGCCAGTTGAAATACCGTGCGGTGTCAACGACCAAGCCCTTCTGCTCGAGGACCGGAATCCCTTTGAAATCACGGTCAATCATCTCATCGAGCTTCTCCGAGATTGACAGCCTCTGCTCGATCTGAAGGGCCAGGAGTGCCAGGGTCTCTTTGCGCAGCAGGATCCGGAGCTGGGCCCGCTTGGCCGCAATATTTCCCGCGTCCTTTTTGATGGCCCGCTCGTATAGCTGGACCGCTTCAAGCGGGCGTTTCAAATCGTCCTGGGCGATCTCGCCGCCCAGGGCGTATAACTCCGAAGTCGGGTTTTCCAGGTAAACGTCCTGGAGGAGAGAATAGGCTTTTCCCGCCTGGCCTTTTTCGCGCAATTCCGCCGCCACGCTGTTCGGATCGAAGAATTTCAGCCTCTCCTCGATGGCCTTGGCTATATTAAGCGGATTCAGACCGCTCCTTCTCCCGGCATCCGGGTCCACGACGGCTTGGACGGTGGCCAGTATTTCGTTGACCCGCTCGGCCTTGTCCACCCAGAGGGGGAGCCTTCTCTCCAGGTTCTTGGCGGTGAAGAGCCGGCCCGTGGCCGAGATCGGCAGGAGGCCGTCTGCCTTGAGTTCCGTCCTGAGACCGTAGAGGCCCTGCATAAGGGCGGCGCCGACCGCGTAAAGATCCAGCCCTTTTTTGCCCGTTGCCGTCGGCTGTCCGCGGAGGACTTCCGGAGCCAGGTATAAAATCCTTTCCGCGACGGCGAATAGGGATTCGAGGCGCGGAAAGCCAAGGAAGGCAGGGAGGGCCAAGATAAAGGGATCCTTTTTCAGGAAGCAGATGTCGGCCGGCATCGGCAGGAAACCTTCGTAGAGGGTTTCCCACCAATAAGGCAGCGCCCGAAGTACCTGAACCCCGTATTCCAGGCGGGCCCGAAGCGGCTGGTCGCGAACCACGTCCTGCCAGATGACATCCGGCCTCACTTCGTAGCGAACATAGTAGAAGCCCTGGCCGTTGAGGGTCCGCTGGGCGGAATCGACGATCGGAGCGATCAGCCGCCGGCGGGGCTCACCGATCTGCCGGTGCGTCGCCTCCCGTTTTTCGGCGTCCCGTATGTCGTCAATCGGAATGAGGCGGTAAAGATAGGAACCCGTCTCTTCCCGGTAAACACCCCCCCAGGCGCTGGCGCCCACCCGTTCGACCCGCCTGTTTGCGCCGTCGCTCGTCTCCAGGGTCAATTTGTGGGGGAACATATCGGCTCTCACCGGTCTCTTGCGTCCTCGTGTGCGTCGGCCAGGTCGTCTCCGACCTCTTCCAGCTCTTCCTCGCTTTTGCCCAAATTGAGGGCGGTGACGAAGGCGTTAAAAGCCGTGAAGAGCTCCCGGTCGAATTTCCTGAGGAGCTGCTTTTTCGCCCGGCGGACGATCTGCTTGAATTGATCGGGGACTTCCACGGTCGGAATGAGCAGGCCCTCGATCTGGCCTTCAGCCGGAGGCGGCTCGACCGCTCCCGTGGGCTGGGATAGACCCTGGGCGCGGGGTTCCGCGGGCGGCGGGGACACGGCCTCCGGGGCAGGACGCGGCGGTTCCGGCGGAGCGCCGGCTGCCCGACCGGCTGGTCCGGCCGGATGAGGGGGCGGGACCACGACTTCCGCTTCCCGGGGGACCTGGGCCGCTCTCTGGGCGTAAAGCTTCAGGACCTTGTTGCGCAGGGCGACGAGCGCCTGCTCTCCGCCGACGCTCGTTTTCTGGTCGAAGCGGGCCTCGTAGGTCTTGTTTTCGTTGATATGATGGACGATCATGCTCAACAGACCGTTCTCATCGAGCTTAAAAGTCACTTCGAACTTATGCTCCCCCATGGGCTTCGGCTCCAGGGGGCCCATGTGGAGCGAGCCGATCAGAGTGTTCTCATAGGTAAAACTTCCCTCCCCCTGGAAGACGTTGACAATGATCTCCGGGGTCGGACCAGGGTTGGTGAAGCCGCCCCTGGTTATCTCCACGGGAATGCTGGTGGCCTGGTTGACGATCCTCTCGACGCGGCTGTCCTGGACCTCCACACCCAGCGAATGCTCGGTGATCAGGGGGACGATCACCTGTTCGCCGAAGTCCATATTAAGAGTGCTCTCTTTCCTTTTACGGACATCGAACGGAGCGGGAGAGGGGGCAAACTTGTAGGCCATGATCGCGGCTCCCCGGGCGACGACTGAATCCGGGTTGATCTCACCGAGGACGAAGCTCTCGCTTTTCCCGAAATAGTCAAGGAGAAGGCTCAGGGCCTTCGGGATCTTGGTCGACCCTCCCACCAGCAGGATGGCGTCGATGTGCTCCCTCTTGACCCCCTTATTTTCGCTGGAAATCTTGATGGCCTCCTCTACCTTGGCCAGGGACCTTTTGAGGAAAGGATCGACAATCTCGTTGAACTTATCCCGGGTCAGGACCAGCTTATAGATCTGACGAGAATCGGGAAAGGTCAGTTCGAGCGTCGCTTCCTCGAACGTCGAGAGCAGTATTTTGGCATCCTCGGCCCGGGCTTTGATATAGGCTTCCGCCAGACGATCGCCCTGGACTTGCCGGCCGTGTTTCTCCTTCAACTCGCCCAGCGCCCATTTCGTGATCGCCTCGTCAAAGTCACTTCCGCCCAGGCGGGAGTCCCCCGAGGTGGCGACGACGCTGATCTTCTGCTCCTCAACCACGATGATGGACACGTCAAAGGTGCCTCCGCCCAAGTCATAGACTAGGAATGTTTTCTTACCGGTCTGGAACTTGTCCACGCCGTAGCAGATGGCCGCAGCCGTCGGCTCGGGGATGAGCTGCCGGGGGTAGAGCCCGGCCAGCAGGGCGGCCTCTTCAGTCGCCTTTTTCTGCTTTTCCGTAAAATAGGCCGGCACCGTCACGACGGCATCGCGGATCTCCTCTCCGATTTCGACCTCGGCAATTTCCTTCATCTTCGTCAGGATGAAGGCGCTGATCTCTTGGGGTGTAAACCAGCGCTCCTGCTCGGAGAGCCAGGGAATCTGAAGGTGGACCTTAAGCGGATGCTCTACGGAATAGAACCGCTCGGCCCCGAACTTTTTCAGCGTCTCCGGCCGGAAGTTCTCGCCCATTTCCCGCTTGATCTCGATGATCGTGTTTTCGGGATCGTTCGCCAGGTTCCGTTTAGCCGCATACCCGACGATGGCCTTATTGAGTATGGGGTCGAGGCTGACCACCGAGGGTGTCGTCGGCCGGTCACCCTCGGCCTTGTTATTGATGATCTCCGAAGCCTCGGCAAACTTGTTGTAGGCCGCCACGGCGCTGTAGGTCGTTCCAAGGTCGATGCCTATGACCCGATGGAATTTATCGCTCATCTTCATCCTCCTTGTCTGACGGTTTTCAGTACACCAGGCCTTCGCGGCCCAGGACAACACCGCACGGCTTGACGACGGTCTCCCCGGCCCTGTAGCCGGCCCGGATCGTCCGGACAACCTTGCCTTCCTCGCCAGGGGAAAAATCCAGGCACTCCATGGAGGCGGGATCGAACGGCTCGCCCGGCCCGGCCTCGAACGCGGTGAAGCCGAGGCCCTTGATGATGTTCCGGAGCATGGCCGAGAGCACCGAGACGTGGTCGCCTTCCGGATCGCTTACCCCCGATTGCGGGGCCTTCTGCATGATCTCCAAAGACTCGAGGGTGGGCAACAAAGCGTTGAGAGTGGAGACGGCCAGGAAAGCCTTCCTGTCGGAGAAGAGGGCTTCCTTCAGTTTCTCGATTTCCAGCCCCAGACTTTTGAGGCCACGGGCCTGGGCTTCCTGAAGCTCGCCGACCGCCGAGACCAAAGTCCGGAGGCTCTCCTCGATCGGGCCGACCCTTTCGATGAGATGCAGCATGTCGTCCGCCAACTCCTCGACGGTCTCGGCCGTATCCTCAGGGCGCTTCGGGCTTGCGTCGTCCTTCTTGGGCTCCATCTCACTCTCCATCCAGGTAGTCGTTGGGGGAAAAATCCGACTCGAAGTTCTTCCTGGTAAAATCGCTCGGATGGTAGGCGGCCAGTTTTTTTTCTTTCTCCAGGAAAGCGGCGACTTCCAGCCTGACGAAATGTTGGACGACATGCCGCTCGGCGAAGAGGGGGAAGCTGGGCACGAACAATTTCAGCAGGGCGCAGGGTGGAGTTTCCAGGTCGTACTTCTTTCGTTCATCCGGGCTCTCGATCCTCATGTTGTTGATTTCGTTGATTTTCTTGGTGATATCCTCGATCTGCTTCCTGAACTCCCGGTATTTTGGCTCGCATTTCACGGCTTCGTTTTCGAGCGCGGTCAGCTTGAGAAGGGCCTGCTTCAGCTTCGCCGGGTTTTCCGCTTGCTGCCGCTGCTGCTCGGTGACCGATTTCGCCGCGGCTTCGAGTTCGGGGATCCTGTCATAAACGGCCCGGAGTTTTTTCTCCAACTCCTTTTTCTGGTCCATCAGGGAATTCACCTGTTCCATCTTGGCCTCCAGGATATCGGCCTGAGTGGCTTCGGGTGAAATGCCGAGTTTATGGTAGAGTGTCCTCCGCGGTTTGGACAGTGGGTAGTCAAACACTCCCTGCGCCTCCCTCGATAGGTCCGCTCCAAAAGTATAGAGTATATTGAGGGGCGAATGGCATTGCCAAGGGGAAGAAAATACCTATAAATTTGTCGTGCACCCGGTAAAGAGCTTGCTGCGCGAATATCCTATCCAAATAAAATATTTTATTCAAGACCTATTAATTGGTGACCCCTAGCCTCTTTCTTTTTGCCCCAATTGATTGTGCGTCGGAATATCAGTTTTATCTCTTTTCATTCTGTCTTTTTTTCCCCCGCTCGTCACCGTGGTAGAAGAGGCGGAGGTCTTTGGTCCACTTGATGCAAGAATGAGGAAGTTTCCTGCCGAGCTCGACAAGGGGCTCGTCGCACATCAGGCCGCCCGGTTCGACTCCAGTGTCCGACCAGGGTGACTTCCGGGCGTTCCACCACTCCCGGATGGCCTGTTTGATTTCCGGGGGCCATTCCTTGAGGGGACGGAAATCTAAAAAACAATGCACAGCTTTGATGAAATTTGAATCCCCGTAGCGGATCAAGAAGCTGACCGGCCAGTCATTCGGTATGTTGACCAGGGTGATGTATTGGTATTTTTTCCCGAGGTACAAGAGATCCTTCCGGACCTGGACCCTGCCCGCTCGCCAATCCGCAATCGGAATCAGATTGCTTCCCTTGCCAAGAGTGGGCTTTGGGCTCTTATGGAGTTTTACCGCCAGCATTTTTCCTCTTTGGAAAAGGTTAGCGTGCTAAACCCAAAACTTCTTTACGTTAATTCCAAGCCCGTCATTCTTGCGGGGGCGAAAATCCAGTTTGAAAAGACTGGGTTCCCCGTATCAAGTACGGGGCAGGCTTAGTCACGCCCGGAATGAGAATTACCCATTTGAGGCACTAATACTCTCTCAAAACATTGGAGCTTTTATGCTGCGGGCTTTAACTCGACAAATTTCATCAACATCAGCCAGTCCTGAGTCTCACGGAGCATCAATACATTTGTTTCTCTTAATAATGACTCAAGAGCTTCGGGCGTGTTTGCATGAGAGAATTGCTCATCCAGTTCTCTCAGAATAATTTCCATGTTACTACTCCGCTTTCCCACGCGTGAATACTCACGGTGAGAACGGATGCCGCCAATCGCCGCTCCGACCGCTGGTAGTACAATAGCAAAGAAAATAAGTAGTTCCTCCAGGGTCTTTGATTGAAATTCTCTTCCAGGATAAAAAAAGATTAGATGCGAAATCGCTGCAGCCATGGCGATGAAAAATATCGCCATCCCAGTCCATTCAAGAATACTGCTGATCTTCCTGACATCAATGGCCTTATCCCCATGATATGCTATCTGATCCTGAATCCAATGTTTGCGAACAAATTCATTGCATTGTCGACAATACGCTTCCTGGCAACCTTTCATCTCAGGCAGCCTATTCCATATTTCGTAAAAGACTTTTACCATCCAGTCATCAGGATGGTGCGCAGTGCGCATGTACGGAGGCACTTCAATGGGCGATGTCTCAACATTGCATACAACAAAGAATATGGCAGACCTGATCTGCTCGGCTAAAAAGCGGCTTTCTATCCATTTTCTCTGGGTCTTCCGCCAGTTGGCAATAATAACCATCAAAAGTATGGATGCCAGGATTAAGAACTCTAAGGTAAAGGCATAGATCGACCATTTACGCAGCAGAACTCCTAGAACAACAGAAGTAATCGCTGCCGCCGATAAAGAGTACACTGCGGTACCCACATGCCGGTATATTGTTTGATTTTGCTTGGATATCTTTGAAGCCCGAACATAAAAGGGCAGTAACATTTCCCTCACAAGCTTTTTTGAATCCTCGGGTATCTCTTTTCCTTCGGCATTGTCGAAAAGCTCCTTGTACACGTTGTCAACGTAGGCAATCTGCTCTTCTTCTGGCATGCCGAAGGTATTGAACATATCGATTTGGCCTATAGAACCGCCATCAAGACCATGACCTTCGTAAATTGAAATATCATGGGGGGCTCCCGTAAAAACAACAATCACCGGTCGTTGTTTATTCTTCGCATAATGAATGATTTCAGCCGTGCCTCCCTTTCCCCGCGAATTCTGGCCATCCCAGAGGGCAATCAGCACATCGCACTTATCAACAACATACCGCCCCACATCTTCATAAGCCTGGCGCCTGACTTCTTTGGGGTCACCTTCTGAATACTCCGCCTTGAGGTTGGTCTCTTTTAAGGTTATAGGTCTTCTTGCTTTTTTGAATAATTCTTCAAATTCCGTACGGGATTCTTCATTTTCAAAATCTTCAAGATAATTTTCTTTCGTCAACGGTAAAACTACTTCAATTCTGGAGTCCGGGAATTTTAATACCTCTTTAGCGATCAGGCGGTCAGCTCCTTCGGCTAAAGGGGTAAGTATGCTGAAATTAACAGGCGTATTGAGGGATGAACGAATTATTCTTTTCGAATGCTCATCAAAAAGGTCATAGATCCTCTTTTTGAGGACATCTCTGACCTTTTCTCTTAGTATCTCCTCATCCTGCAGCACTCGATGACCAGTCACACCTAACCGTATACGAAATGCAATGGGAACGTGCTGCATTTGTGTCTTGTCTTTGTTCATAAGGTCACTTCTAATCCAACTTGCATATCTCAAAACCTGCTTGGGCAAGGTAATCTAAGAATCTCCTCACTGTGTGGCGGTCCTTATCCTGCTCCTTTTTGGGCAGTTTGCCCCAGTCACAGAGGCACGGATGGAGCTTTTTCGCGGTATCTTTCTTTTCACCGTATTTCCACCCAGTTCCCATCTTTTCGACAACCCACCGTTCATGTTCCATTCTCGCCATTTTTCCTATTTCATCTATCGATAACTTTACTCTTACTGGTTCCCTTCTAACTACGGGAGAAAACCCGTACCCAGCGGCATGAAGGTACCTGGGGATATTGTCAGCCTGCTGTCGGTTTGATTCTTTGTAATGTTCGTTCAACTTATCCCATGGTTTTATCGCTGGGTCATTCTTAGGCCTCTTTTCCTTGCTCTTTTTTATATCCTGAAGGAAACTATTATGAATAATTCGGGCAAGGTCTTCCCTTTTCTCACCAAATAGGACATCCATTGTCACTAATTTGGAGAACAATTCTGCATCAACATGAAGTTTCAACTGTTTCGGTGGTGGAAGGGCAGACTGTTCAAATACTCGTTTGTCCGTTAACATACTCATATCAAGGATTGCCTCCATCGAACGCACACCATGCCTGTATTCAGGCACCTTAATCATTGCTCGTCTCACACCTGGGTCAATTTGTAGAATACCAGTGCTGTCAAAAAAGTGTCTTGCTTTTTGGTCCAAGAGTGATCGAAGGAGTATTGCTCTCCTGATCATGTAAAGTTTATCGTTCTCGCCGATCTTGTTTAAACCTAATATATCTACATAACCTCTGAGCCTGCTCAGAAAGTCAGGCCCTTTGGCTTCTTTAAAAAGGTTTATCTCCTTCTCATCGCAACCTTCCCTGGAGAAATTCTTAAAAGCCTCACTGGTGCCACCGGCGAATATAAAAATCGATTTACCAATAGGGTGGGTTATGTCACCGTGTTTAAATACTCCGCTCTGCATTGGTTCAAGGAAATATTTGAGCCACCCTAAGGGCAAACCCTGAAAATTGGAATCAAATTCATCAAAAAAGACAAGGGGAACAGAGCCCCTGAGTACAGTGTCACGTACTTGATGTAGGGCCTTAATAAGATCGTCCGGAGATTCCCATTGAGAAATATTGAATTCGAGGCGTTCAATGGATTCTTCGCCGATACTCTTCGCAACCTGTGTAGCACCAAAGGATTTACCAGATCCCGGAGGTCCAAATATCGCTATGGATAATGGGCGATTCTGGAAGCCCTTTGAAAGATACTCCACCATGAGATTCTTTATGCTGCGGAAACTTTCGATTTCTGTCCTGTCTAGCGTTTTTAACTTTCCAAATTGGCCGATAGGGACTTTATCCAGCGCCGGGTCTTTGCCTGCAGTTAGCGTGTTATAGGCAACATCCTCAAGCCTCTGTTGGGTTAAATCCTCAAGAATAGTCCAAACTCGAATTTCTTCAGAATCCAAAGCGTTTTGCCTAGGGACAGGAACATCCATTATTTGTGGTTCATCTTTCTGAGGGGGAAGAAAAAGCTCTTTACCAGGGTAATCAACCCGTGCACTGTCATTGCCAAAACCCTTTTGCAAAAGCCTTCGTGAGGTTACTATGCCTCTCCGTATCCCTTCGCCCAGCCCATCAAGACCTCCATTGGCAAGCTCTGCTACCATGGTAGCCACAAATGCTGAGGTTAACCCTATCATCCCTCCACGGTGCATTTGACTAAAACCCCCCTCGATTTGCAGCGGGTCATAGTAAAGATGGACCTTAAAAGAGTCTTTGTCCTTCATGTAATGGATAACCCCATCAAGGCCAAAAAATACCACAAGATTATGACACGCAGCCAGGGTTTCAAGACTGCGGTTGTTGGTTATCTGCCAGATAAAATCCGCTGCCGTGCGTTCCCAGGAAAGTTGTCGTGATATTTGGACACCTTCGGTACGCAGGTCATCAGCACTGATAACCACCACTAAGCGTTCAGCATGGCTTTTTTGCACCCAATCCCATAATTTACCTCTTGCTAGGGGACCACACATCTTCAAAACTACAAAAGGTTCCTGTCGTTTATCTTTTAATGCTGCAGGCCATACAGGTTCTTCATCCCGAAAACCATTGCCCGCATCATCGATCACCACAATCTCTGCATCCGGATCATCATCCGCAACCGTGAGCTGCTTCACCTTCCCCAGGGTTGGACCTGTATAGCCAGCTTCCTTTTCCACCCGCAAGACCATATCTTTCTCAGCTTTCCTGACTGAAGAGTAAGGGAATCTACTAAGCATCACCGTAAAATGGAGAACCTCTTCAGGAGGAATTTGGTTGAGATTCGTGAGCTGAGGAGAAATTACAATGCTACCTGTTACATCTTTGACAAAACGGGCGAGAAGCATTGCCCCACCGGGTATCACTTCCTTTCTCATACCCGTGTGAAGCTCCCAATTTAACGGGATTTCACCACCCATACCGCCTGGATCCATTCCCTTAACACTCCAAAAAAACCAATCTACAGTAACATCCCCGGAAACAACCATCTTTTTCATCTTTCTCTCCATTCATTTTCTCCCCATTATCTTAGAATTCACCTTCAATTGACTTTAAGGATATGGCCCTCATCCCGGGGAAATCCGGAATCTAGCACGTAGGTTCTGAAACAACTTAAAGGTTTTTTTAAAATTCATATTGAAAATCGATCGCCCCCCTAATTATTCTCAGTCCTGGCCTGTATTGACAAAGGACTTAAGAAAAATAAACCCCATCCCTCTTACGAGAAATGGGGTTTACTGTTTCCGCACATTTTTACGTCTCCAATGCGGGAAAAGGAGAAGCCATTTGTAAGTTGCCTATTTTACATTATTATTTTTGTGAAAATCAGTCTTTCCTTAATTTCCTTGTCAGACCGAGCGGATACTTTTGGGCCTGCAACGAGCGAATAAATCTGACATCCGGTTTCCCTTGTCGAGCATTTTTCATATGTGGGGGAAAAAGTCAAGAACTTTTTGGGTAATTTCTTTCTCTTTTCCTTATGTGAAAGAAGGTACTAAAACGATTATGGATTCCTGACTTAGGAGGAAGTGAGTTTAGCGGAGTAAAAGGGGTTCCTTACCATGACCAGGGGCAATTCGTGAATTGCTCCTAGTTTTTTTGCCTCTACAGGGCGATCACCCCTTTGATCTTGGCCGCTCCCAGTCTTTCCTTCATAGGTACTGAGGCAGGACCTTTACCCGGTAGCTGTGCTTGATCGTCCTCTTCAAAACCGGATCCTCCAGCTCCATCCCGTAGGAATCGCCGAAAATAAGCCCTCCTTTGGTGGGAATCGTTCCGGAGAATAGAACCAGCCCTTCTTCTTTTTTATCCATGCCTTCGCCGGGCATCTTCTGCAACAACTCCTGAGGGTCAAGGATCTCTGACAGGAGGGCTTCCTGATAAAGGGTCATCTCCGTTCCCTTGCCGGCCCAACATCGCAGGATCAATTTCCCCCAGTGATCCTTTACCTCCGGGTAGAGCCAGCATTCCGGGGCCAAACACTTGGCATACATCTGTTTGGACCCGGGAATGGATTTGGTCTCCACATCCCGGTCGGTATGATCACTTCCTACGGTAACCCAGATTTCCTCCCCTGAACAGAGAAGAACGTATTCCACCTCTCCCGAGCTCTTGTCGCTGACCACCGTGACCTCATCGTCCGTCGTCAGCAGGTAGGTGGAAAAGTTCATGTAGATGGGAATCCTTCGGGGGCCGGGAACTCCCAGTTTAGCCAGCTCGTCAATATGGGCCTGCAGAGCTTTTTGGTCTTTGCCCACCCATCCCCCGCAAACCAGGTGGTTGGCGGTAAAGACCAGATCCCGGGAATCTTTCAGCAAGTTCATTTTGAGATACAGAATCTTGGGGGTGATCATGATTCGACTCCTCATCTAGATTTGGAAAAATTTAAGGCCAGGCAGGAAGCCTGCCCCTGCGCCGGCCCTGCGGGCCATTCAAGAATGGCCTGCCTATTCCCCCTCAAGGAAGGGACGGCGGTCCTTCCAGGGGGTGCTTTCCTCGTACGCAGAACCCACCCGCAACACCGTTCTTTCATCAAAAGGGCCTCCGGCAATCTGTAACCCGATGGGAAGCCCGGCAGCAGAAAACCCGCAGGGAATCGAGAGGCTGGGAATCCCCACCAAGTTATAGATTCGGGTGAATCGAGTCAGAGCCGATGGCACGGCTTCGGTTTGCTTTCCCCAGGATACGCCCCCCTGATCGAGCTTGGGTGCGGTGATGGGAAGCTGCGGGGTAACAATCACGTCGACCTTCTCCAGAGCACGGCAGAAATTCTCCCGGATCTTTCGCCGGACCGCCTGGGCCTTCAGGTACTGAGCGGCCATGACGGCCGCTCCCAGGTTGAGCCGGGACCGAACGTCGTCTCCCAGGTCCTTGGCCCGCGTCCGGTGCCATTTCTCCAGGGTAGCAGCCGCTTCGGCCAAGAGAATGATGAAGGCGGCGATCGAAGCTTCGGGCAGCAGGGGGATGGAGATTTTTTTGACCGTCGCTCCCAATCTCTTGCCGACCTGGAGGGCTCTCTGCACTGCGGTGGCGACTTCCGGGTCCAGGCGGTCGAAGTAATAGGTGTCCGGGACTCCGATGCGGACTCCCTTCAAACCATCGGACAGGCCCCGGGTGTAATCGGGGACCGAAACGGAAGAGGTGGAGGGGTCGAGCGGGTCGGCACCCGCCAGGACATTCATGGCGATCGCCAGGTCGGCTACGCACCGGGTCATGGGGCCGGGGTGGTCCATCGTCCAGCAGAGGGGATACACCCCGTGCTTGCTGATCCGCCCGAAGGTGGGCTTCAATCCAGATGTTCCGCAGAGGGCTGAAGGAATGCGAACGGACCCTCCCGTATCGGTCCCCAGGGTGAGGGGTACAAAGGCGCTGGCCACAGCGGCGGCTGATCCTCCGCTGGATCCTCCACTGACCCGGTTACGATCCCAAGGATTACGGACCGACCCGAAGTGGGGATTTAAGGAGGTCGTTCCGTAAGCGAATTCGTGCATGTTCAGTTTTCCCAGGAGGGTTGCCCCCGCTGCCTGGAGCCGTTCAACCACCGTTGCATTGTAAGCGGGAACAAAATCCTTCAGAATCTTTGACCCACAGGTCGTCCGGATCCCCCTAGTAAAAAAGAGATCTTTGACCGCGAAGGGAATCCCATGCAAAGGTCCCAGGGATCTGCCCTTCAGCAGCTCCTTTTCGGCGGAACGCGCCGCTTTAAGCGCCGTTTGAGGGAGGACGGTAATAAAAGAGTTTATTTTCCCGTCGAAAGTTTCAATCCTTTGGAGATAGGCCTGAGTGATCTCCACCGGGGAAACCTCTCTTTTCCGCAGAGCTTTGGAGAGGGAACGGAGGGTCCAGGTTTCAGGATTGGAAGAGATCATTTTCCCCCTCCCTGGATGAGTAGAGAACGGCCGGCTCGGTCTCCGGAGGGTCGAAAACCCCCAGCCGGTCATTTTGCTCATCCAACTGCCGAACCGAAGCGAGAAAAATCTCCCTTTCTTTGGGATTCGAAAAAGACAAGGGAAGTCGAACCCACTGGTTCGCTGATTTCTTGACTGCCTGCTTTTTCATTCTTGGCCCTCCGACGGATGATTTCACTAACCTTCTCCGACCAGTGGAGTGCGTCCCCTGGGTCCCCTCCTAAATCCCCCTTGCATTGGCAGCGGGCATACCGGCCGATGGAAAATCGACTGAAATTACCCACTCGATTGGACGAAGATCCAAAATAGATACCGAGGAAAAAATTGGATTTGCGGCAGGAGCATTTCTGATGAGCCTGAGTATAATGAATAGGAATCAAAATAACAAGAGAATATTTACGAAACATTTTTTATTTAAACTTGTTTGCAACATTAAAACTTGTGGATCATCTCCAAATTCTTTGAAAGCCAAAGAGTTTGTCTTTGCAGAATTTCCTGTGAATTCATGGGCCCGCAAGAAAAGTCATCTTGCTTGCAATCATGAGGCGCATATCTCTCCCCACCGGTGGCGGGGGTATCGGTTATTTCTTCGAAGCTTACTCATTCCGCCCCCGCTGCGCTTTGCGGATGAACACCAGGAGGTTCATGGAAAGCGGATATCCCGCCGATGCTTGCTGCGCAATCTGACTTTCCTTCCGGGCCCTTGGCAGGCTTTCATGGAAAATTCGACCAACGAATTTGGAGATGGACTTGTTTATGGACTTGTTTATACTCTCTTGACCGCCAATGGACTTTTCAGTATACTCCCTATACCCAAAAGCGGGTTTTTCTCGATTCATTTGGCGGAAAAACAGACCCGCATGAACCTGAGTGAATCCCGAACGTTTGCCTGGTTTTTTCCCATGAGAAGCCCCCACGAATTGGGAAAAGGGATCATAAACTCTTGGCTTAAACCAAAAGAAAGGAAGAACCGATGGACCGAGAAATATTAAGGAATATGCCCCCTGGGGAGGTCCGGCAACTCATCCGGGAAGGGAAATGGCGGGGGGTGACTGCCTTTGTTTCCGCCGGATATGCGCAGGCCAACCTGGCCATTCTTCCCAAGAGCCTGGCTTTCGAATTCCTGCTTTTTTGCCAACGGAACCCCAAACCCTGCCCCGTCTTGGAAGTCTCCGAACCGGGGAACCCCATCCTTTCCCAGATCGCCAAGGGGGCGGATATCCGCACGGATATTCCGAAGTACCGCATCTACCAAAAGGGTAAATACTTAGCGGAGGTGGAAAACATCAAAGATTACTGGCGGGATGATTTGGTGGCCTTTCTGATCGGTTGCAGTTATACCTTCGAATCGGCCATGGACAGGGCCAACATCCCCCTGCGGCATGTGCAGGATAACAAGAATGTTTCCGTGTACATCACCAATATTCCCTGCCTTCCCGCGGGAATCTTTTCAGGACCCATGGTCGTTTCCATGCGTCCCATTCCCGAAAAATTGGTAACCCGCGCGATCCAGGTTACCTCCCGGTTTCCGGCCACTCACGGCGCCCCGGTGCACGTGGGAGACCCCCAAAAAATCGGGGTCCGAGACCTCCAGAAGGTGGACTGGGGAGATCCTCTTCGCTTCGAGAAGGATGATGTCCCTGTATTCTGGGCCTGCGGCGTCACTCCCCAGGCGGTGGCCATGGCTTCCAAGCCGGAGATCATGATCACCCATTCCGCCGGGCACATGTTCCTATCGGACATCCGGGATGAGGAATTGGCAGCCTTATGACCCGGCCTGAACCGCCCGGCGAGTCTGGGCTCTTTCGGGATGAATGGCTTGCCGATGGCCCTATGAACAGGTCGTCGGAAATCCTCAGCCCCCGGTAACCCCAATTTTCCCCAGTCCCTGAGGGACAGGGATCGAGAAGCCTGCGGAGAATTCTTCATCCCCCCTTCCCATATCCCCACGACTCGCCGGCACGCCCTTAGGAGCGGCGTTCAACCGCTCGCTACCCGCGGTAACCAGAGCGCAAGGTTCGGGTAGATGGAGATAATCGCCAGCATGGCGAACATGGCCAGGACGAACGGCAAGGAACCGACGATCACGTCGTTGATGCGGCCGCCCTGGCGAATGCCCTGCACCACGTACAGGTTGATGCCCACCGGCGGGGTGATCATCGCCGTCTCGATCAAGATCACGAACAGCACTCCATACCAGACGGGATCGAAGCCCGCCTTGAAGATGATGGGTGCGATGATCGGTACGGTGGCCACCATCATGGAGAGCGTTTCCATGACCATCCCGAGGATGACGTAGAAAACAATCACCGCAAAGAGCAGCTGCGCCGGCGTCAGCCGAAGCCCCATGATCAGGTCATTCACCTTCCCGATCAGGCCGATCGAACTCAAGACGAAGTTGAGAAAGTAGGCCGCAATCAGGATGGCCATGATCATCGCCGTGGTGCGCATGGTGCCTTCGAAAGCCTGGAGCAGCATCTTCACCGAGATAGCCCGGTGCCACGCGGCGATGCCGAGGGCGGCGATCACCCCGAGGGCGGCGGACTCGGTGGCCGTGGCCCAGCCCGCATAGATCGAACCCAGCACCGAGATGAAAATCACCACCGGAGGGATGAGATCGGGCAGCGCCCGCACCCGATTTCCCCAGCTCGCCGACGTGCGCTTCCCGCCCCAGTCCGGCCGAATGAGGCAGCACACCAGAACGGTCAGGCAGAACAGGCTGGCCAGAATGATTCCCGGGACGAAGCCGGCGAGGTAGAGCTTGGGAATCGATGTATCCGTCAGGACCCCATACACGATCATGTTGATCGACGGCGGGATGAGGATGCCGAGGGTCCCGCCTGCGGCGATCGTGCCGAGGAACAGCTGTTCCGAATAGCCGCGCTTGTGGATCTCTCCCATGGCCACCGTGCCGATGGTGGCGGCGGTGGCCACGCTCGAGCCCGAGGTGGCGGCAAACATGGCACAGGTGGCGATGTTGGTGTGCATGAGGCCGCCGGGCAGCCAGGGCACCCACAGCACCAGCGCGTTGTACATGCGCTCGGCGATCCCCGAGCGCAACAGGATTTCACCGAGGAGCACGAAGAAAGGGATGGCCACGAGCAGAAAATTGTTCGACGTGGCCCAGGAGAGCTCGCCGATTGCCAGGCTCAGCGGCAGTTTGGCATAGATCTCCGCCAGCGCCAGGCCGAGCACGCCAAGACCAGCAGCCACCGGCACGGCGAGGGCCAGAAGCCCGATAAGGAGCAAAAGGGTTGTCCCCAGCATCAGCTCACCGCCCCGTCAGATCTGCGCCCTTTCAGGAGGCGGAGTTCTTGCTCGGCCTCTTCCGTGGCGGAGCGGGTGCTGATGGCCCTGGCCGCCGCCCCGGACTCGCCGCCCGCGATCAGCAGGACCGCATGGACGAACAGCGCGCAGCCCAACAAGACGAGCACCGCCAGGCCCAAGACCCATATGAACTGGGGAATCACCGTAGGCGTGGCCAGGGCGGTATGGCTTCGCGAGGACGACACCCAGGACTGCTCCACGACAGTCCAGCCGCGCCAGCCGACCATTCCGAAAAAGCCGACGAACAGCGCCACTCCTGCAAAATCGAGCCCCAGGCGCAGCCCGCGGGGAAAGTGCCCGTAGAGGGAATCGATGCGGATATGGGCACGGTCCAGAAGAGCCGCCCCCAGCGACCAGGATGTACCGATGGCCAGGGCGTAGCCGGCGAGTTCGTCCGCACCGCCGATCGACGTCTCGAAAAATTTACGCAGCAGCACGTCGATGCCGATCAGCACGGCCGCCAACAGCACCAGTGCGCCGCCGAACAAAAGGCCGAATCGGCCCAGACGGCGCGCTAGGGTCATCATAAATTCAAATATCCCCCTTTCGGAAAGCTTACCGCCGCGGTCATCGTTTGACCGGAGCCTTCAACCCCAGGACCTTGCCCACGGTCTTGTTCCATTCGGCCGCGCACTCGGGGCCGCACCGCTTCGCCCATCCCGCGAGGACCGCGCCTTCGACCAGCTTCTTGCCCATCTTGGCCTCCTCCGGCTTCACCGGAACGATGGTCATATGGGCCAGCTTGCCCAAGGTGCAGGGCTGCTTGCCGGTATTGCAGTTATCGGCCTCGGTCATGGCTTGGTTTTGGATCTTCCACATATCGTCTTCGAAGGTCTTGAACTCCTTGAGCAGGAAGTTCTGGGTGGGCTGATCGAGGCGTTTCCAGTTGTTCAGGTTCGCCGCGAACACAATAATGCTCCAGCCGACCGACATGGGATAGAGGGACTTGGTCACCTCCGGCCAGCCCGCCGTGTTGCCCGAAAGGCTGCCGGTGACGGCGCAGTCTACCACGCCCTGCTTGAGGGCGGGGACCACCTCGGCAAAAGCCATGCTCACGGCCGTCGCGCCGATGCCGCTCAGAAAGTCACGCATGGTGGGGTTGAAGACGCGGATCTTCTTGCCCTTGAGGTCGTCTAGCCCGCTGATCATCTCGCGGCACCAGAACACCTGCGGCGGATTGGCACCGAAAGCGATCAGCTTGCCATTCCAGTTCTTCTGCATCTGCCGGTCGAGCACCCCGCGGTAGGCTTCGCAGGCGGCCCGCGCTTTGACCGGGTCGAGCGTGAGGCCGGCCAGGTCAACGCCCTCGAAACGCGGGTCGTCCCCTGCCATCTTGGAGATATCCATCATGGCGAAGTCCATCACCCCCAGGCGCAGCAGGCGCAGCATCGTTTTATCGTCGATGCCCATATGGTCAATGGGCGTAACATCGGCGGAAATGGCGCCTTTCGATGCCTTGGGTATGTGTTCGCGCCAGAAAGGCAGCTCGACCTTCGGCGATGTAACCACGGTGCTATGATAGCCGATGACCTTGAAATGGTGCCTCGGCAGGTCCTGCGCACCGACCGCACCGGCTGCGAATACCATCATCAGAGCGACGAGAATACAAATTGTAGCTTTCATCTTGCCCTCCTTTCTTGGGTGATAGGTTTTAGACAAATCAAAGGGGAATAGGAATAAAAACCGGGGAGGTTGTACTCCCGAACAGATTCCAGAAGGGTAACCAATTCGAAACCATGGGGCTCGTGGGAAAAATATTTTCTCCGGAAGCCTATCTGCCTGGCATCTTATGGAAACTCCGTTCCATGAATCTCCAAAAAGGTAAGGTCAAGTTGTCAGGTAGCTCATCTGCGGTTATGATGATTCCATCATCAAAATTATCAAAATCTTCCCTCCGGGTCAACAGGAAAATAGAAGAAGGTGCCCATAACCCGACCGCGGATCAAAAAATAAGGCTGTTTCTTGAAATTGGGCTGGAACCCTCCACCTCTTTTACAGGGCGATCACCCCTTTGATCTTCGCCGCCTCGCGGTAGAAAGAAATCACTTCCTCGCTGGACCGCACTTCCCATTCCGCGGTAAAACTCACGTATTTGGCGTTCTTCGAATACCGGGTGGTGAAGGGCTTTCCCTTGAGTAACTGGGCGAGTTCGTCCACCCGGGCCATGGGGGCGATGAACTTGAAAACGTACCCACACGGGAAGGTGTAGAACTCATCCAGTTTGGCTTGGAGGCTGAGGAGAGACGGGTCTTCCAAGAAGGAAATCCTCGGTGACGATTGGGAGATGAAAAATTTTTCTCCGCTTTGCTCTCTTTTACGAAGCGGCGCCTTGGCGCTGCAGGTTTCGGAAAATAATGGACCTTACCTTTTCCAAAAGGGTTTCCCGGTCCTCCTCGGTGAAGGGGGTGGTATCGATGGGCTTGTCCACAATGACTCTCATGACCCCCGGCTTTATGCGCAGGGCTCTTTTGGGAAAAAGCTTATGACCGTCCAGGATGGTGATGGGCACGATGGGCAGCTTGGCCTTGAGGGCCAGTACAACCCCTCCCTTTTTGAAGGCCTGCAGGTTCCCGCCCACGGACCGGGTTCCTTCGGCAAAAAAATAGGCACTGATCCCGTCTTTAAGTTCCTTAATGGCCTGGTTGATCCGGTCGATGGACTTCGGGCTGTCACTCCGGTCGATGAAAATGACCTTGGCCCGCCGCGCGGCCCAGCCGAAGAGAGGAATCTTTTCCAGGGATTGCTTCCCGATAAACCGCAAGGGGTTGGGCAATTTCCAGGCTACCGCCAGGGGATCCAGATTGCTGGAATGGTTGGAGATAAAGATGTAAGATCGTTTTTTTTCTATATTTTCAAGGCCTTGGATCCGCACCTTGACACGATTCGTGTTCATGATCAGCCAGGCCCAAACTCTTCCCAGGCCATAGGGAGCTCTTCCCGTTTTGCTGAAAAGGCTGATGAATAGGACCAGGGGGCCCAGAATTAGGGTATAGATGATGGTGGTCACAGCCGCCCAAAAGGCCATGGTACCGTTCAAGAGCATACTGATTCCCCCCGTCTCAAAAACGAGTTTGAGCTCTAATGGGGCCTAAGTTGTTGTGAGGCAACCGCAAGGAAGGCTTATCTTGGGATTTTATACCACGCCAAGGCCAAGAATGCAATCTTTACAGGGCCGTTGTTTTCCTGGGCTCCGACAAGTCTTCTTTCATCACCGACCGGCCCCTGGGCATGTCCGGGGGTTAATGATGCGCTAACAGACAAGAAGCATGGTGCATAGAGCATAGGGCATGGAGCAAAAGCCACGAATTATTAGTCTTTCGCCTTGCGCCTTACGCCTTGTGCCTTGCGCCGCTTTAAAACAAGGGCGGCGTGAATACATCGTAATTCAGAAGATCCTCGGCCACGTCGTAGATCCGGTGTTTGGTGTTCTTGGGAACCCGGATGAAAGTGCCCTTCTCCAGGGCGAAATCGCCCATTCCATCGATCCACATTTTTGCCTTGCCGGCCATGGTGAAGATGATGTCCTCCTGGGTTTCATGGACATGCTCGGGGATTTCTTTCCCGGCAGGGAGGCTTACCAGGAAGATGGTTATGTCTCCCTGGTCGTCTTTCCGGGTGAGGAGGTTCTTAATCTGGATCGGCAAAAAGGGGTGAGCGCTCCACTGGAGTTCCTTCTCCCGTTTAACGTATTTCATATGACCTCCTTAATCATTGATCATTGAACATTGAGCATTGTTGAATGACCATGTTCATTGACCATTCTTCAATGATTATTGTCCATTATACCTAATTCCCCATGGTTCCATGGATTTTTCGCGGCCCAACGGCGCCTAGTCTAAATTATTGACTTCAATCAGAATTTAGAATATCATGAAAATTCATGATTACATCTCCCCGGTGAGGAGGCCAGGGCCATGGAGAAGCGTGACCTGGAAATGATCCAGAAGTACATCTCCACCGATGCCGAATTGAAACGGCACATGGACGAGCATGAGGAGTACGAACGGAGGCTCCAGGAATTCAACCGCCGGATTTATCTCACCCCGGATGAAGAAATAGAACGAAAAAGGCTTCAAAAGCTGAAGCTTGCCGGCCGCGATCGGATTGAGTCCATTCTGGCCAAGTATCGATCTCAAGAACCGAGGGGGAAAGTTTGAAAAAGACGGGCGCCGAAATCGTATTTGAGTCTCTCAAGTTGGAAGGGGTCGACACCGTATTCGGGTTGCCCGGCGGGGCGGTCCTGACCCTGTACCATGCCATGGGCAAGTATGCCGAGGAGATCCGGCACATCCTGGTCCGTCACGAGCAGGGTGCGGTCCATGCCGCGGACGGTTATGCCCGGTCTTCCGGCAAGGTGGGCGTCTGCATCGTGACCTCCGGCCCCGGCGGCACCAATACCGTCACCGGGTTGGCCACGGCCTACATGGATTCCGTCCCCCTGGTGGTCTTCACCGGGCAGGTCCCCACCATGCTGATCGGCAACGATGCCTTTCAGGAGGCGGATATCACCGGAATCACCCGGCCCTGCACCAAGCACAACTACTTGGTCAAGGATGTCCAGGACCTGCCCATGATCATCAAGCAGGCTTTTCACCTGGCCCGCACGGGAAGGCCGGGGCCCGTTCTGATCGATTTACCCAAGGATGTCATCGCCGCCACTACGGATTTCAGCTATCCCTCCAAGCTGAAAATGCGCAGTTACAATCCGACCTACCACGGCCATCCCGGCCAAATCAAACGGGCGGCCAAGCTCATCGCCAGCGCCAAAAAGCCGCTGATCTACGCCGGGGGCGGGGTCATCCTCTCCAACGCTTCCAAGGAACTCACCGCCCTGGCCCAGAAGTTCTCCATCCCGGTCACCACGACCCTGATGGGGCTGGGCTCTTTCCCCGCGACCCATCCCCTCTTCCTGGGCATGCTGGGGATGCACGGCACCTTCCATGCCAACATGGGGGTTACCCACTGCGACGTTCTGATTGCCATTGGAGCCCGCTTCGATGACCGGGTGACCGGCAGGATCGAATCCTTCTCTCCCCACTCCAAGAAGATACACATCGACATCGACCCCACTTCCATCTCCAAGAACGTGCCGGTGGACATTCCCATCGTGGGAGACGCCCGGAATATTCTCAAAACCCTTCTGAAATACCTGGAGGAGGAGGAACACGATTGGGGCCGAAAACATGCCGACTGGCACAACCAGATCGCCAGCTGGAAGAACAACACCGTTCCCCAGGACGCCTCCTGCGGGCCTTGTATCAAGCCGCAATACGTGATCGAGAAGATCAACGAGCTCACCCGGGGAGACGCGATTATTTCCACCGAAGTGGGCCAGAATCAAATGTGGACGGCCCAGGCCTTCAAATTCATCCACCCCCGGACCCTGCTCACCTCCGGAGGGCTGGGCACCATGGGCTACGGTTTCCCCGCAGCCATCGGAGCGCAGGTGGCCTTCCCGGACAAGACGGTGATCGACATTGCCGGAAACGGCAGCATCCAGATGAACATCCAGGAGCTGGCCACGGCGGTCCAGTACAACCTGCCGGTCAAGGTGGCCATCCTGAACAACCACTGCCTGGGAATGGTGCGCCAGTGGCAGCAGCTCTTCTACGAGCAGAAGTACATCCAGTCGGTCTTCGACGTGGTCCCCGATTTTGTAAAGCTGGCCGAGGCTTACGGCGCCCTCGGCCTGCGGGCCAGCAAGCCGGAAGAAGTGGAAGCGGTGATCCGCCAGGCGCTCTCCACCCCCAAGCCCGTGCTCATGGAATTCCTGATCGATCAGAACGAATGTGTCTATCCCATGGTCCCGGCGGGGGCAGCGCTGACCGAAATGCTTCTGGTGTAGGGTGAACGATGCGGCACGTCATCTCCATACTGGTGGAAAATGAGCCCGGGGTCCTCTCCCGGGTCTCGGCCCTTTTCAGCGGCCGGGGATTCAACATCGAAAGCCTCAACGTGGCCGAAACCCTGGACCCCACCATCTCGCGGATGACCCTGATCACCGCCGGCAACGAGCAGATCATCGAGCAGATCATCAAGCAGCTCAACAAGCTGGTCAACGTGATCAAAGTGATGGACCTGACCGGGTCCGATTTCGTGGATAGGGAGATGATTCTGGTCCGGGTCCGGGCGGAAGCGACCTCCCGGGCTGAAGTTCTGCGCATTCTGGAGATCTTCCGGGGCCGGGTGGTGGATGTGTCCCCCAAATCTTTCACCCTGGAACTCACCGGGGATGAAAAGAAAATCCAGGCAGTGGTCGAGCTCCTGACCCCCTTCGGGATCCTGGAGATCGTGCGCACGGGCAAGGTGGCCATCATGCGGGCGAAAAAGAATTCTTTCCACGGCGGAAAGGTTCAGGAGCCGAAAGCAGAGAGTTAACCCGTCGATCCAGTCCCGTTCGGAACATCCCTCCCGTCCGGCAGAGGCCTTCCCCAAAAAAGCGGCAGGTCCACCCGTTGGACCCGGAGCGACGATTATTTCTGAAAAGGAGAATGAAATGGCAAAAATCAGCTTTGGCGGCGTCATAGAAGATGTGGTGACCCGGGAAGAATTTCCCCTCTCCAGGGCTCAGCAGGTTCTCAAGAACGAAGTGGTGGCCGTCCTCGGCTACGGGGTACAGGGGCCCGGGCAGAGTCTCAACATGCGGGACAACGGAATCCGGGTGATCGTGGGACAGCGGAGCAAAACCCCTACCTGGGATAAAGCCGTCAAGGACGGCTGGGTCCCCGGGCAGACCCTTTTCTCCCTGGAAGAAGCTGCCGCCAAGGGAACGATCATCGAGTACCTTCTCTCCGATGCGGGGCAGAAAGAGTTCTGGCCCAAGTTGAAACCGCACCTGACCGAAGGGAAGACCCTTTTCTTCTCCCACGGGTTCTCCATCACCTACCGGAACCTGACCGGGATCGTCCCCCCAAAAAACGTGGATGTGGTCCTGGTCGCCCCCAAAGGGTCCGGCCTGTCGCTGCGCCGCAACTTCCTGGAAGGGAGCGGAATCAACAGCAGCTACGCCCTCTTCCAGGACTACACGGGGAAAGCCAGGGACAAGACCCAGGCCCTGGGAATTGCCATGGGGTCCGGCTACCTCTTTCCCACCACCTTCGAGAATGAGGTGTACAGCGACCTGGTGGGAGAGAGGGGGGTTCTGATGGGGGCCATCGCCGGAATCATGGAGGCCCAATACAACGAGCTGCGCAAGCACGGGCACAGCCCCAGCGAGGCCTTCAACGAAACCGTGGAGGAGTTCACTCAGAGCCTGATCAAGCTCGCCGCCGAGAAGGGAATGGACTGGCTCTACGCCAACTGCAGCACCACCGCCCAGCGGGGTGCCCTGGACTGGAAGGGGAGATTCCGGGATACGGTGGCTCCCCTCTTTTCCGAACTCTACCAGAGGGTCGAGGACGGAACCGAAGCCAAGATCGTCCTGGAGAAGAACACCCAGCCCGACTACCGGCAGAAGCTGGACGCCGAGCTGGCCCAGATGAGGAATTCCGAGATGTGGCAGGCCGGAGAGAAAGTCCGCGACCTCCGTCCGGAGAATTGGAAGAAAGAAGCTTAATTACCGTTGCCGGTTGCCAGTTGCCGGTTATCGATTATCGCCTTCGGACGGGCAACAGGAAACGGGCAACGGGGAACGTTTCTATTTATGCCCAGCGGTCAACCCTTTATCACCCTCGACCGGATTACGGTCCGTTTGCCCAACCGGCTTATCCTGGAAGAGAGCTCCTGGAAGATGGGGGCGGACGAGCATTGGGCCATTCTCGGGCCGAACGGCTCGGGAAAGACCACGCTGGTCCGCTCCCTGTGGGGAGGCGTTCCGCTGCGCGGCGGGACGATTCACTTTGATTTTCTCGGCCCGGACTCGCACCCTTCAGAAATCCCCCCCCTGGAAGCCATCGGGTATGTCTCCCTGGAAATGCACCAGCGGCTGATGGAGCAGGAGGATCTCCAGGAAGAATACCGGGCTTACGCCGAAAAGGAAGGAGAGGGAAGCACCGCCCGGGAGGCGGTTTTTTCGGGAATCCTGGCCGGCCGGCCTCTCCGGGAGGGGGATGAGGCCCGGCTTTCCGAGGTGGCCCGGCTGGTAAACATATCCCATCTCCTCTCCCGGCCGATTCGTTCTCTTTCCACGGGAGAAATCCGGAAAATCATCATCGCCCGGGCGCTGATGAAAACTCCCCGCCTCCTCATCCTGGATGAGCCCTTCGAGGGGCTGGACGAAGAGGAGCGGGACCTGCTGGCCCGGTCCATCAACGGGCTGATGACCGGGCCCATGCGGGTCATCCTGGTGGCCCATCGCCTGGAGGAGATCGTTCCCAATATCACCCACGTCCTTTTGGTCAAGGACGGACGCCTGTTTGGCCAGGGCCCCAAGGATGAAATCCTGACCTCGGAAAACCTGAGCCGGCTCTATGGATGCAGCCTCCGGCTGGGGAAAAACAACGGGACTTATTTCTTGAGTTACGGAGAGGAAAAGGCTTCTCTCCGCGACCTGCCGGCAGAACGCCGGGAAGCTCCATCCGAAGGTCTGGAAACGCTGATCGAGATGAAGGATACCACGATCCGCTACGACGATCGGGTCGTCCTGGACCGGATCGGCTGGTCCATGAGGCGGGGAGAAAACTGGGCCGTCCTGGGGCCGAACGGCGCCGGAAAATCGACCCTGGTAAAGCTCATCCTGGGGGAAAACCTTCAGGCCTACGCCAACCCAATCTTTCTGTTCGGCCGGCCCCGGGGTTCGGGGGAGTCCATCTGGGATATCCGGAAACAAATCGGGGTCGTCTCCGCAGAACTTCAAGTCCAGTACCGAAAGAGGATCAGCGCCTTCGAGGTCATTGCCTCAGGATTCTACGACTCCATCGGCCTGTACCGGGCCCCCACTCGCGAGCAGGGGGAAGTCGCCGACCTGTGGATCGATTTCCTGGGCATTAAAGATCTTGCCAAGGAGCCCTTTCTTCAGCTATCCTTCGGACAGAGGA
>Ga0111180_1003_pt1 | contig 53921 bp, 42 predicted proteins | sample DeeMarSWOR324_28_FD_80237 | JGI IMG/M metagenome (GOLD analysis project Ga0111180, IMG submission 80237) | Deltaproteobacteria bacterium SM23_61
AACGGGGGCCAGCACCTGAAGTTTTTCATCATCGCCTCCTTTTTATGAAATTTTGGTGAACGCTGAAATCTCTTCCGCAAAAAAAAGCTTTACTGCAGAGAGTGCTGAGCACGCAGAGGTAAAAAAGGATCGAAAGGAAAAGAGGGGTCCATATTGATAAAACGATTTGGGTTTCTTATCTTTACCAGGGGAAAGCTCTGCGGTCTCTGCGTGCTCTGCGGTTGATTTTTTTCTTCATCCCCGGAGGGCACAGAGGTTTTTATCATTTCCTCGAGAATAAAAAACCCCATCACTCGGCATATGAGTCATGGGGTTGGATGAACCAAGGCATTCCTTTTCCTCCCGGGTCCAGGGGGAAGAAATCCTGTAAGCCTTGCACCGATTTTGGAGATTCGAACGGCCCCAATATAGCAAAGTCATGGGGGTGGGGCAAGGGATTTTTGGCGCTTGCCCCCTTTTTGCCAAATAGACGGAAGAGGTATTGAATGACCGGCGCTGCCAGGCCCAGAAGTAAGGCAAATGAAAACCGGAAGTCGTAAGGCGCAAGGCGTGAGGGCGAACATGTTTTTACCGGGTTGCGCTCTCGCGACTTACGACTTGCGATTGCCATTTCGCGGGGGCTAGCGGGAATTCGGTTTGGGTTTCGCCGGGCAGAAGCCGTGAATGTCTTTCCAGTCGTAATTTGGCAGGAGCGGTGGAGAGGAAGCCGCTGCTCCGGCGGTCAGGGTTTTGAGCTGCTGGATCCGAACTTCCAAGTCGGGATGGGTTGATAGGTAAGCGGGGAGTTTCAGCGATTTTTCATCGTCTTTCTGAAGGTTTTCAAAAAAAGTGAGGAGGCCTCTGGGGTCGATGCCGGAAGCGATGAGCATCCGGATCCCTTCCCGGTCTGCTTCCTCCTCGCTTTGCCGGCTATACCGCAGCATACCCAGGGCCTGAGCCCCTTCCAGGCCGTAGGACAACCCTTTCGCGTCCCCCACCGCGGCCGCCAGGAGGACTTTCATGGACATCTGCTGTATCAGGGCGCGCGTGGCGTGACGCCGGAGGATGTGCTGCATCTCGTGAGCCAGGACCCCGGCCAATTCTTCCGGGGTGCGGGTCTTTTCCAGAAGGCCCTGAAAGACGACGATCGTTCCCCCCGGGGCGGCCAAGGCGTTGACCGATGGATGGTTCACCACGATCACCCGGAAAGAATAAGGAGCCTGCGGAACGGTAGAGGCCAGCCGGGCCAGGATTTCTTCCACTCTTTTCCCCCTGGCGGAATCGAGGCATCTCTTTTCTGCGGGAGCAAGGGTACTCACCACCGACTGTCCGAGACTTTCTTCCCAGGAGACAGGAATGCGGGGGGCGATGAAAGATGCCAGCGCCGGGATTCCCCAGAGATAGAGGCCCGCCAGGACTCCTATGGCTCCCAGGGCAGATAGGAGAATCGCTGCAGCCCATTTCTTCCGGCGCGCGGGCGTATGGAATCGTTTTTTCCCGCCCGGCGAGATATCTTTCCATTTTCTTAAAAAGGAGGAAGCGGGGACCAGGAGAACTTCCGGGGTCTCCCCTCCCCTCTCCAGCCGGATCTGCTCATCTCCGTAGAAATTCTTGGGCTGCCGGACCTCCTTCAAAGGCCAGGAGACGGAGTGCCCGTCTTCCAGGATGACCTGCAATTCCTGGGGGGTAAGGCGGACCCTGGCGCGGTGGCGGATCGCCGTCCGGCCGTCCAGGTAATAGCCCTCAAGGTCGGTGTGCATAAATCAATTCTGGTTGCTGGTTGCTCGTTGCTGGTTCCTCGTTGATAAAGGCCGTCTGGGGAATAGACCCCGTAACCAGAAACCAGTAACGAATAACGAGTAACGAATCAAGCTCCCAGGTCAAACCCGGCATCCATGAGCCCGGCCAGCACATCCCCGGTAGCGGAGGCGGCCTGGGCCTCCTGTCGGATCAGGGTCGGATCGATCATCCCCTCCAGGGTCAGGTAGGTGAAGACGAACCGAATATTCCGAACCATCACCCACGACCAGGCCAGCCCCAGGGTAACCACCAGAAGAAGGAGGTTGGTCAGATGCAGGGCCAGCAGCTTTCCGCCGGTAACGGTGGAGTGGAAACGGATGGCGTCCAAATGGGTATGCCCCCAGAAATACCTCTGTTTCTTGGCCAGGAACCAGAACCAGGAAAGGCCCAGGGTCGGAAGGGTCAGCAGGAGAGCGAGGAGATAGGATTTGAACAGGTCCCGGCCTTTTCCGTCAAATTCAAACCGGCGGTTGCCGAAGTAGGAATTTTCCATCATGAATTCCTGCCGCCGCACGGCAAAAAAGGGATAGTAAAATCCCAGGGAAAGGACCGTTAAAAGGCCTCCCCCCAGGAAGATTTTCATGAAATCCCCGGTCTTTCCCCGAAAAGAAAAACGGATTCCCCGCCAGGAAGTCCGGCTGAGGCGGTAACGCCGGGCTCCCACCAGGGCTATGGGGATGAAGAGCATCACGATGATATAGGTCAAAACCTGGGAGCCGATCTCCAGCATCTCTTTGGGCTCCAGAAAATTGGGCAACATGTTTAAGACTGTGAGGGGAATCCCAAAGACCAGCATGGCCTTGGAGAACCCGGACATCAATTCCTTCCCGGTCCCATGGTAAACGAAACAGTCCCCCTCGAGCTCGACCTGGGACCATAGGTAACTTCGAACTTTGGTCTTTCCCCAGAAGGAATAAATTCCCAGGGTGAAAAGGGTTAGTAAAGTGTTGAGCAGGTAGATCCCGAAAAGGGTCCCCCCGGATCCATGAAAGGAGAGACGGCGGGGCTCTTCCCATCCATCGTTTTGATTCTCCCGCTGAATCTGCACGGCGACCGGTTCCAAGGGTACGGGTGATACCAAAGCGCCCGGGGCGAAGTTCGACTTTCCATATCCCCCACCCTTGGAACCATCAAGCGCCCTCCCGCAGGACTGGCATGTATCCCTGGGAAGCTGCATCAAACCGCATTTGGGGCACTTAACGCCATACATAGGACTTTTCCCCCTTGGTTCTGGGTGAACGTATCACCGTAATGATGGTCAGGATTCCGGGGTGAAAATTACCTCTACCCATGTGTCGGTCGTTTTGACCTTAAACTGAAGCGAAAACATTTGGTTTTCCAGGTTCCCAAAAGCATGAAAAACTCTTCCGCTGGAAATAGAATTTCAAAACCCCATATCGCGGATCTGTTGAGGGGTGGGGATCCCGCTTCTTCCGCCCATCTTTAGGCTCACCATGGCTGCCGCCCAGGCGGCAAAATCAAAACATTTTTCATATTTCCAGCCCTGGAGCAGGCCATAGATGAAGCCGGAATGAAAAACATCCCCGCAGCCGGTCGTGTCCACCGGGTCCACCCGGTAGGCCGGTTTTTCGATCAGGTCGCCTTCGGCCAAGGCGATGTATCCCCTGGCCCCCAGGGTCACACCTGCCACCCGGGGCCCGAGATCAGCGATGCGGCAACAGGCCTCCCGGGGGTTCTCTTTCCCCAGGAGGGCGGCGGCAAAGTTCTCGGAAGCGATGAAATAATCACTCTCCCGGGCCAGGTCGATCAGACCCTCATGGAAAGAATCGGCATCCACCACCACCGGGATCCCCGCCCTTCTGGCTGTCCTGCAGGCAGCCAGGCTGGCTTCGGCAAAACGTCCGTCGGTATGGAGAATCTTGGCTCTCTCGATCCTGCCGATGTCGATCTCCCCCGTCGCTAATGGAGGCCCGGTGGGCCTCCGCCAGAAGATCGTCCTTCTTCCGAGGCCCGATTCGGCGGCGATGAAAGCAAACTGGGAATCGGTCCCCCTCCGTACCCTGACTCCCTGGGTATCGATTCCCTCCGCCTCCAGGGACTCCTTGATCATCCGGCCAAACAGGTCGTCCCCCAGAACCCCGGCGAAGGCACAAGACACCCCCCAGCGGGCAAGCGCCACCAGGGCGGTGGCCACCGGCCCTCCCCCCTGGATCACCATGTCGGTAAATTCGCACTTGCGGTCCGGCGGGGGGTAGGCCTGAATCTTCCCGATATAATCCAGCGAGCACTGGCCGATTCCAAAGACCTCGATGGATTTCCTTTTCCTTTTCATTTTTTCCCGTCCTGAAGGTTTTGGATGCGGATCGATGGATCTTTTGGGAGATTACTCCAATTTCTAGCCGGGTTGCAATCCGAATTCTCTCGGCCGGAACCCCATGAGCTAGCCCCTAAATTTTCATAGCTTTTCTCAGATATGGATTCGTTCCTCAAAAACTGGGGGGCAAGCTCTTTATAAAGATTGACCCGCCCATCTTGGATGCTATAAACTTGATTTGAAGAGGAACGGATCACGCTTGTTCGGGAGACCTATCTTGGCGCGAAAAGGGTTTCGGCCCCCCCTGGGAAGAAGAACGGATCACTCCTTGTTCCGGAGACCGATCTTGGGGCGAGAAGGGTTTCGCCTCCCCCTGGGAAAAAAATGGATCTACCTGATTCTGGCCGGATTCCTCTGTCTGGTCCTTTTCCTGGTTTTTGGCCTTCCCCGTTTGCTCGGTCCCAGCCTCTCCAAATCCCAGCAGGAGTGGCAAGAATTCACCAAGGATGATCCCCACGGCTACCCTCTGGAAGTCGTCAGCCACGGGTTCCGGATGATTCAGGCCTATCGAAGGGAAGTCCCCCCCTCTTCCGCAGGTCAGTCGAGGAGCATTAACGTGCTGGAATGGGAATGGAAGATTGCGGTGAAGAACAAATCCTGGCGTGACCTGGAAGTTTATGTCCAATATGCCCTGGTGGACAAAGAACGGCTGATGGTGGACCTGGATTCCACGATCCTGCAGAAACCGGCGCCCTCCGGAGAGACCGTCGAGATCACCCATCAGACCGAAATGCTCTATCAAGACCTCCCGCGGGTCGCCACCGGGGTGTGGGAAATTTCCTGGAAGGAGGGCAAGACCGTGCGGCATAGCCGGAGGAAGGGGTTTTGATCCCCCTGAATTTCATATTGGACACGGATGGACACGGATGAACACAGAAGGAAATAAAATATGCGAATGATGGTTGATAGATTGGATCGCCTATTTTGCAAAGGGTGGCGTTCAATTTCCCAATATTCCACCGTTCCAAAATTCCGTTATTCCAGTCCGTGGATCCTCTGCGGTCTCCGCGATCTCTGCGGTGAAATTTCTTTGCGCTGAGAAAAGGGAACAACCCCCATGGAATCCTTCATCGCCCGCCAGCCGATCTTCGACGCCCGGAGAAATGTTTACGGGTATGAGCTCTTTTTCCGTTCCGGTCTGGAGAACGTATTCCGCCATTCGGACCCGGATCAGGCCACTTCCAAGGTGATGGTGGACAGCTTTTTCCTCTTCAACCTGAATGACCTCACCGGCGGCAAGCGGGCTTTTATCAATGTTCCGCGGGAAATTCTCCTGAAGGAATACATGTTTTTCCTTCCCCGGGAACAGGTGGTGGTGGAACTGCTGGAAACGGTGGAGCCTGACGCCGAAGTCCTCCAGGCCTGTCAAAAGCTGAAACACGCCGGCTACCTGATCGCCATGGACGACTTCGTGTATGAACCGCGCTATGAGCCCCTGCTGGAGTTCACGGATTTTGTGAAAGTGGATTTCCTGGCCACGCCGGAGGAAGCGCGGAAGTCTCTTCTACAGAAGATCTCTCCCCTTAGAGTCCGCCTGGTGGCCGAGAAAGTCGAGACCCTCGAGATGTTCCAGCACGGGATTGAGAGCGGATACTCTTTCTTCCAGGGCTATTTCTTCAGCAAACCCGCCATCCTCGTGGCCAAGGATATTCCCACCTTCAAGGCCAATTATTTCCAGCTCCTCAAGGAAATCCACACGGTGGGGACCGACCTGAACAAACTCGATGAAATCATCCGACGGGATGTCGCCCTTACCTACAAGCTTCTCCGTTACATTAATTCCGCCTTTTTTGGGCTCCCCCACAAGATCAAATCGGTGAAACAGGCGTTGGTCTTATTGGGGGAGAAAACGATCAAAAACTGGATCTCTTTCGTGGCCCTGGCCAGCATGGCGGTGGACAAGCCGGAGGAACTTCTTGTCCTGACCATTGTCCGGGCCAGGTTCTGCGAGATGCTGGCCCCTTATTTCAACCTTGCCGACCGGAAAGACGATTCTTTCCTCATGGGCCTTTTTTCTTTGATCGATGCTTTCCTGGACCGGCCTCTCTCCCAGATTCTGGCGGAGATCCCCATCGACGACCCCATCAAGCTGGCCCTCCTGGGGGAGCCCAGCCGGCTGGGAGAAATTTATAAATACACCCTATCCTACGAAAAGGCCGCCTGGGGGGATCTGCAAAAGCCTATCGTCACCCCGGATGAGGATATCACCCCCCTTTCTCTCTATCTGGAGGCTTTGAAGTGGGGACAGGCTTTTTATACGGAAACCAAGGGAATGCCCTGAGGAAAAATCTTTTTCTTTGCATACCCTTTACCCAGGCGTTACAAGAACCTAAGAGCATATGGTAGGGGTCCCGCCATGGCGGAATGGGTGGCCGCAAGAGGCGTGGCGGTAAAGACGACAGAGGACCATATCAAATGAATAGAAACCGATCCGGCTTGCCGGTCATCCTCCGTTCCTTCGCTTCGCGGGAAATCTGCCCGGGAGACACATGGAAGGTCTATATTCACGCCTCCGACCCGGGAGGAGACATGAAAACCATCATTTGCGCGATCAGCCAGCCCGGTCGGGGTTCCTATCCGGTCAGTTACGTGAGCGTTCCGAAAGGTCAGGGCGGGGAGTTTTCCGGTTTTATCTATTTAAATACCGGCGCAGGGCAGAGTTTACCCTTCATCCATCTAACCCTGCAGGTGGAGATTCAGGACCGGGCGGGAAACCTGAGCCGCCCGGTTTCCTTTTTACTGGCCTTTAATCCCCGGGCGGAACAGGAGCCCCCTCCTCCCGGCCTCTTTCAAGAGCAAGAACTCGGTCCCATCATGACTTCTATCGATTTCGGCGTAATCCATCCTTGAAGCCGGCGGGGACGAAACTTTTCTCCATTTTTTTCATCTTAGTCGACTTTTTATTTTGGGAAAGTCCGAATGGCGGACAGAAAATTCCATACCAAGGGGTTCATATCCCTTTTGACCTTCGGCAGTTTTATCATCATGAGCATCACCGGTATCGTACTTTACGCCGCGCCTCGGGGGATGATCGCCTACTGGGTCAACTGGAAATTTGGGGGGTTGGAAAAACCCCAGTGGGAAGCGATTCACATCATTTCCTGCCTCTTTTTCGTGGTGGTAGGGATCTACCATTTCATCAACAACTGGACTCTCCTGAAGAATTACCTCGCCGGGAAAATCGCCGGCGGGCGGAAGATGAAAAAAGAGCTGGTCATATCCGCTCTGGTTATCCTGGTGCTCGTGATAGGGCCTCTGTACCGCGTGGCGCCCTTCATCTATCTTCTGGATTTGAGCGATGTTCTGAAAAAATCATGGATTGTCAGCAAAGAATTTGAGCCTCCCTTCGGCCATGCGGAAGAGGTTTCGCTGAAGGAAAGCCGATCCGGGGGATTCCCTTCAAAAGATCGCTATAGCCAACCAGACCTCTCCCCTGAATATCTACCAGGCCATCAAGAAATTTGAGATCGCCCCCGCCCCGGACCAGGCCAAAACAGCGAGGTTTACACCCGATCTGATCGACGAGAAATTCGCCGGGACCGGAGTGGGCCGCAAGACTCTGGCCGAGATGATTCGGGAAACGGGAGTGGACCCAGCACAGGTCAAAGAAAGATTGGCCAAAAACAGAATCGAGATGAAAGACGGTGAAACTTTCCGTGACGCCGCCGGCAAGCGGAAAGTGACCCCCATGGAAATCCTGAAGGTCATCCTGGTTGAAAATTACGAATTGAAATAACCCCGCCCGGGGGTGATTCACGAATTGCCCCTGCCCCTCAAAACGCACCCTTTGGTGGTGTCCATCTCTGCCTGCTCTGCCGGGTCGGATCAAGAAGAACCGATCGCTATTTCAGGCGAATTGAAATCAAGGACGTGGTTTCCGATAATTCCCGCTTTTTCCTTTCCTCAAATATCTTTCCGGATTCCAGGTCATTTGGTATATTTGGATGGACGGTGGAACGGCTCCAAAGGAGGCTGCCTGGATGGATACCAATTTTTCTTCCCTCTTTCAACCCTTGACCATCGGCCGGGGGGCGAAAAAATTGACTTTGAAGAACCGAATGGTGATGGCTCCGATGGTAACCTGTCTGGCCAACAGCAGCGGAGAGGTGACCCCCCGGCGGCTGGGTGTTTTTCATGATCGATTCATCAACCAGCTTGAGATTCTGGCCGTGGCGATCCGGGAAAAGGGAGCCGCAGCGATCGCCCAAATCAACCAGACGGGCATCCGCGGGAATACGCCCGGCCCCGATGATCTGACCATCGGCCAGATCGGCGAATTGGTCGAGTGGTTCGGACGGGCGGCGTAGCGGGTCAAGAAGGCGGATTTCAACGGGGTCATGATCCACGGGGCCCACGGGTACTTGATCAGCTCTTTCCTTTCCCCCCTGACCAACCATCGGGAGGATTCCTTCGGCGGGGGGCGGGAGGACAGAGCCCGCTTCGCCGTGGAGGTGGTGAAATCCGTCCGGAGCGCGGTGGGAGAAGATTTCCCCGTATTTTTCCGGCTGAACGGAGAGGATTTTCTTCCCGGGGGGATCACCGTGGAAGACGCTTCGGTCACCGCCCGCCTTCTCCAGGGCGCGGGGGCCGATGTGATCTCCGTCGGGGGCGGAGTGGGAATCGTGGCCCACGACCTTTCTCTGGGGGACAATAAATCGTACGGCCAGATGATCATGCCCATGTACATCCCCCGGGGTTGCCGGGTCGGAATTGCGGAGAAGATAAGAAAAGGGCTGAAGATCCCCGTAAGCGTCGCGGGGAGGATCAATGACCCTTTCCTGGCGCGGGACGTCATCGCCCAAGGGAAAGCCGACCTGGTGGATCTGGGCCGGCAGATGATCGCCGACCCTTTTTTCCCGCAAAAAATGGCCGACGGTCGAATCGAAGACATCTGCCGGTGCATCGCCTGCAACTATTGCCACGGGAAACGCATCCGGGCGATCAAACAAATCCGTTGCACGGTGAACCCCCTGGCCGGACGGGAAGCGGAGTCGAGGGAAGTCAAGCCGGCCCAAATCCCCAAAAAAGTGATGATCATCGGCGGGGGCATCGCCGGCCTGCAGGCGGCCAGGTGGCTGGCGAAGCGAGGACACCGGGTCTCCCTTTGGGAAAAAGAGAATCAGGTGGGCGGGCAGATCCTGCTGGCCAGCCTTCCCCCCCAGAAAGAAGAGATCCGGAGCCTCCTCGAGTTTCTGAACCGGCAGATCGAGAAACTGCCCGTCAAGGTCGATCTGGGCTGTGCAGTGTCCCCCGAGACCGTCGAACGGGAACGCCCCGATGTGGTCATTATCGCCACCGGAGGAAGGCCGGTTCGTCCGGGCAATATCCCGATGAATAAAAAAATGAAATGCCCTTCCGCCTGGGAGGTGTTATCCGGAAAAGAAAAATTTTTGGGTGACAAAACTGTTATTCTGGGGGGAGGCTATGTGGGAGCGGAAGCGGCGGATTTCATATGCACCCAGGCCCTCTCGGAAAAGGTCACCATCCTGGAAATGAGAGAGGCGGTGGCGCTCGATCTGGAGCCCGCTTCCAGGCAGATGTTGCTGGAAAGGCTAAAGGAGTTTGGGGTCCAGATGATGGTTCATTTCCGGGTCCGGGAAGTGACCGCCGGAGAGGTTTGGGGAGAAGATACGCGAACCGGGGAAAGGGAAAAAATCGACGCCGATTCCGTGGTGGTAGCCCTGGGGACGGAATCCGTGGGGTTTCCCATGGACGCGGTCCGGGAAAAGGGAATGAAAGTCCTCTGGATCGGCGATGCCCGTGAGCCCTGGGGAATCGCCGAATCCATGAGAGAAGGATTTTTGGCCGGGGTCTCGATCTAGGTTTTATGCCCCGCGCAACCATGCGCAGTGATGTTTATCGTTCCAAGAAGGCGCGAGGTTGTAGCGTATGCTCTAAACTCCCTGCTTCCTTTTCTTTTCTCTATGCTCTCTGCTCTCTGCTCTATGCTTCTTTTAGTATGGCTTCTTCTCCGGATAATAATGCGGACCGTCGTAGATCTCCAGGACCAGGGAATCTTCCAGGGCTACGGAGGGGCCGTGGACGTTGTCCTTGGGGTTGATGTAGAGCATCCCCTCTTTCACCTCGATTCCGGGGTAGCTGAACCTCCCCTTCAGGACATACATGAACTGGTTGGAGGCATGAAGGTGGGATTCGGGAATCCCGGTTCCTTTTTCGAACCGGCATAGGGCGATGGATGCGCCGGTTTGTTCATCCTTGTAAAGATATTTGATTTGGATCCCCGGCAGGGCGATCTTTTCCCATTCCATTCTTTCCGGGTCGACCAGGATCTCTCTCCTTTCCATTTCTGCCCTCCTTGGGATGCTGTACAGAATTCGGTGCCCGGCAGCGGTTAGAAGGTAGGGAAGAGAAGCCCTGAGGCTTCAATCCTTTCCCCCGCCCAGTCGATTCCCCTTCTTGAGATTTCTCCCGAGGGGCTTGCCGGCATAGAGGCCGCCGTTGCGGGTCTTGAGGAACTCCGATAAGGGAATTTCCTCCTGTTTCAGGAATCCCTTGCCGGGCAAGGACCCGCTGCTGACCATTTCCACCACGGCGCAGACCGAGGCGGCGGTCGTCCAGGAAATCGCACGCCTCCTCCGGCCGGCAATCTCCACCGGGTAGTAGGCCCTGACAAATTCATCGCGGGAGAGAGATCCCCCTTTCCACCCCTCCACGGAAGCGTGAATATAGACCACGTCTTCCGACACCGGCGGTTTGGCGCAGGTCAGGATCTCTCCGGCCAACTTCCGATCTTTGCGCATCAAAAGCTCATGGAAGAAGAAATTCATCAGCTTCGCGTGACCGGGGTAGCGGATGGTCTTGTAATCCAGGTTTTCGACCCGCCCCTTGTAGGTCTCGCACATGGTGCCCAGGCCGCCCGAGGTGGTGAAGGCTTCCAGCTGCACGCCCTCAATCACGATGGTTTCCAGCCACTCCAAAGGCGACACCCACTTGAGTTCCCCGTCTTCGATCACCTGGCAGTCATTCAGGTATTCGTTGACCACCCCCTCGGGAGACCAGTTGAAGGCATAGCCGAGCAGGCCCGTGGGATTTTGGGGCAGAGCCCCGACGCGCAGCCTGATATTGCGGATGGCATCGAAGTTCTCCGCCAGCGACGCGCCCACGATGGCAATGAAGCCCGGCGCGAGTCCGCATTGAGTGGCCAGGACCGCTTTGGCCGTAGGACTCATCTGGAGGATCGCTTTGGTTGTGCGCACGTCCTCGGTCAGGTCGAAATAATGAATGCCCAGCTCATGGGCGGCGGAGGCTATGCCGGTGTTGAAGTTATACGGAAGACAGGATACGACGGCATCATATTCTCTCATCCTTTCCTTCAACTCCCCGGGCTCCTTCAAATCCAGCCTGACCGTGGAAAAAGGCAGACCGACCGCTTCCCGGAGATCGGCCCCGGTCACCCGAAAGCCGGTTTCATGAAGCAGGGTGGCAACCAGAAAGCCAACCTTCCCGAGGCCCAAGACAAAGACAGACTTGATTCTTGCGCTCATGGAAAATCCCTCTCCTTCTCGATGAAGATCGAGATTGCCTTTCCCCCTATGGCCTACTTTATGAGCAAATATTACCGGAATTTGCGCGGTTGGCAAGCAAATAAAAAGGCTTTTCCTGCGACCCCATCCTTTCAAATTTCAATCAGCTTTCCCCCGGCCGGCAAATCGCTCTCCCGGTAGCCGAATTCGGTCAGCATCCGGCGGGTGGCTTCCTCATTGATGTCCCAGCCCATCTTCTCCTTGCGGAAACGGGTGGCCAGCATGTAATCCACCACCGGCGAAAGAACTCCCATGGCCAGGCAATTGGGCTGGGTCCGGGGAAAGCCTCCGGGCCCCCCCTCGCTGGCCCAGAGGGCGTCGACGATGCAGAGCTGCTGGAGGGGAAAGAGGACCCGCCCGGTCTTGGGGTCCATGGGACCCAGGACCTGGGGGGTCTGGTTGACAGCCAGAAGGTACTCGAGGGCTTCGTCCTGGTGGATGTACATGGGGTAAAAAGTCCCCATGTGGTTCTTCATGGTCATGGTGAACCCGCCCAGGGTGTCGCTGTGGCCCTTGCACAGGGCGATGTTGACGAGAATATCCACCTTCCCTTCGGCCAAATACCGCAGACATTTGGTCGTCCTTCTGCCGTCTCCCCAGGGCGGCGGTACGGGTACCGGAGTGTCGATTCCGCCCCACTTATCTTCGATTCGGACCCCTTCCGGCAGGCCGGCGAAGGGCGTGCTCTTGCCCATGGACCCGCCGTGGACCCCGTCAAAGATATGGATGTTCGTCCCCTTCACCCCCAAGAGATCGGTAAACGCATGGCAGACCTTGGACATGACCGCGCTGCGGGTGTGCTGGAGGGAGATGTTGTTGGTCTTGATCGCCACCACCGTTTGGGACCATGACTTTTTGGGCGGTTTGATAAAAATGGCCCGCCAGGCATCTTCCGGGTTCCGCGTCTCCACCAGGCCGCAGGCCAGTTTATCCATGTTCCCCCAGACCGCGTCTCTGACCACCATCTTTTCCTGGAGCGACCAGGAGCTGACGGGCCGGACCCCATTGATCATATTGGGGTCCGTGATTCCCACGACCCGGAGGTTGTTCACGTTCGGGTGGACGATCGATTTTCTTTCCCATGCCGCTTTCGCCTTGGGAACGAAGATCATCGGGGAAACGGCCAGGGTAGAGCCTGCGAGCACGGCCTTCTTCATGAATTGTCTTCGGGAAATGGCCATTCCTTTCTCCTCTTCCTTTTTATTTCATGTAATTTTATCCGTTTTTATCCGTGTTCATCCGCGTCCCGATAAAAGCCGTGAAATGTGAGGTGTGAGTTGTGAGTAGAATCTGTGTTTATCTGTGTTTATCTGTGTCCAATATCAGATTCTTCATTCTCTGCGGAATCTGCGGATAAACATCTTTATTATTCTACCCTTTCCGGGTTATCGCTCTATGATCTACTTCATCCTCCCCCCTCGCCTCGATGGATTCCCGCTGGATCGTCCCGTAGGATTTGGGATATACTAAATTGCCTTTTCCAAGGCCCCCAACCCTTCCCGCAAGGAGAGAGTATGAAGAAGGCATCTCTTGCCCTCCTTTCCTTTTCCCTTTTCTTCCTCAACCTTAACCTTGACCTCAACCTCGGCCTTCCTCTTTGGGCCCAGGAATCCCCCCGGGTGGAAAAGTTCACTCCCCAGGGAACGGTGAAGAACATCCGCCAGGTCCGGGTACGGTTTTCAGAGCCCATGGTCCCCTTCGGCGAGGCCCGGGATCTCGCCGAACCTTTCGCCATCTCCTGCCCCCGGGAGGGCACCCCCCGCTGGGCCGATCCCAGGAACTGGGTCTACGACTTTGAAAAGGACCTGCCCGCCGGGATCCGCTGTGAGTTCACCCTGAAGCCAGGCTTGAAAACTCTCTCCGGGAAGGAAATCACCGAAGCAAAGACCTTCGCCTTTTCCACCGGCGGGCCCGCAGTGAGGGACTCCATTCCCCATCAGGGCCACAAAAGCATCGATGAAGAGCAGGTCTTCATCCTCCGCCTCGATGCCGAGCCCGACTTGGAATCGGTCCTGAAGAACGTCTCTTTCTCCGTAGAAGGGCTGCCGGAGCGGGTGGGGATCTCAGTGGTCGAGGGAAAGGAGAGAAAAAAAATCCTGGAATCCGGGAGGGCCCGGTGGATTTCCCGTAATCTCAAAGAGTCCGGAGATTTCCTCCTCCTCATCCGGAGCAGGCAGCGTTTCCCCAATAAAGCCAAGGTCAACCTGGTCTGGGGGAAAGGGGTTCAGACCAGGACCGGGGTGGCCACCGAACGAGACCAGGTGCTGCCCTTCAGGGCCAGGGATGCTTTTTCCGCGGCTTTCCGCTGCCAGCGGGAAAATCCGAGGTCGGCGTGCCTTCCCATCACTCCCATGCGCCTTGCCTTTTCCGCGCCCGTTCCCGCGAAATGGGCCCCCCGGATCATCCTGAAGGGGCCCGGAGAAAAGATCTGGAAGCCCCGGTTGCCGGTGGAAGAAAGGGATTATTTTAACGGAATCACCTTCCCGGGCCCCTTCCCGGAAAACGCCGCCTTCCGCCTCGAGCTGCCCGCCGGTCTCCAGGATGAAGTCGGCCGACCCCTGGTCAACGCCGATAAATTCCCCCTTGAGGTGCGAACCGACCGCTATCCTCCCCTGGCGAAGTTCTCTTCTCGCTTCGGCATCCTCGAGCTGAACGCCGACCCCGCAATACCCGTGACCCTCAGGAACCTGGAACCCCGCGTCAAGGGCCGGATGGTGAAGGTCGATGGAGAACCGGGCATTTTCGGCAGAGTGCTGGGCAAAATCCTCAGCCTTCCTCCTGATAGGAATGTCGAGGTTCAGGCCTGGCTCAGAAAAGTGGCCGCCGCTTCCCGGGAAAAATCCCTTCTCAGCGATGAACCCGCGGCCAATCCTTTCCAGATCCCCAAGCCCCAGGGAGGCCGGGCCTTCGAGGTGGTGGGCATTCCCTTGAAGAAGCCCGGACTCTACATCGTGGAGCTGGAAAGCACGATCCTGGGAGAGGCCCTGCTCGACCCGCCCCGGCCCATGTACGTCCCCGCGGCGGCCCTGGTGACGAACCTCTCCGTCCACTTCAAATGGGGCCGGGAATCGTCCCTGGTGTGGGTGACCACCCTGGATAATGGCGAACCGGTAAGAGACGCCCTGGTCACGGTGCGGGACTGCCAGGAAAAGATCCTCTGGGAAGGGAAGACCGATGCCGAAGGGCTGGCCCGAATTCAGGAGCCCTTGCCTTCCGGGCAGGACCTTACCCGTTGCGAGCACTCCGTCGATTCCCACGATTACTCCCAGGCCAGGGCCCTCCACCTCCAAGGGGGCCTCCTGGTCATGGCCCAGACCCGGGGGGACATGGCCTTTGTCCACTCCAGCTGGAACCAGGGGATCGAACCGTGGAGGTTTCAGCTTCCCTACGAGGATTACCGGGGACCGGTCATGGGCCATACGGTCTTCGACCGCACCCTTCTCCGCGCCGGGCAGACCGTGCATATGAAGCACATCCTGCGCCAGCGAACCACCCAGGGCTTTTCCCCGGTGGCCGAGGACAAGCGCCCGGACCTGGTCTCCATCCAGCACGGGGGAAGCGGGGAAAAGTACGAATTCGCCCTGAAGTGGGACGGCCAGGGAATCGCGGAAACCACCTGGACCATCCCCCGCGACGCCAAGCTGGGTAACTATTATGTCGTCCTGGTCAAGAAGGAGAGCGGCAAACGCCGGGGAGAATGGCGGAGAACATCGGGGAATTTCCGGGTGGAGGAGTTCCGGGTTCCCCTCCTTCGGGGAACCATCAAGCCCCCGGCTGAGCCCCTGGTCAATGCGGAAGAGGTTGCCCTGGACCTGAGCGTCCAGTACCTGGCCGGGGGAGGGGCCGGCCTGCTCCCGGTGAGACTGCGCAGCGAGGTCCGCCCCCGGTCGATCCCGCCTTTCGAGGGGTTTGACCGTTTTGTCTTCGCCAACGGCCCGGTCAGGGAGGGGCTGGTCCGCAGGGGGGCCGCCTTCGAAGAAGAAGAGGGAGAGGGGGAAGAAGCGGTCGACGGAAGGAAAGGAGCCAAAATTCCTTCCAGGGATCTGGTACTGGACCGGGCGGGGTCGGCGCGCACGTCCCTGCAAAAGATTCCTTCCTTTGAAATCCCCATGGAAATTCAAACGGAAATGGAATTCAAGGACCCCAACGGAGAAGTCCAGACCGTCTCCACCAGGATCCCCCTGTGGCCGTCCCGCTACCTGATCGGAATCAAACCGGACTCCTGGACCCTATCCAAAGAGGCTTTCAAGTTCAACGTGGCCGTACTGGACCTCGAGGGAAGGCCGGTGGCCGGCGCCCGGGTGGAAACCGAGATCTTCCAGCGGAGAATCTTCACCCACCGCAAGCGCATTGCCGGGGGGTTTTACGCTTACGACCACACCGAGGAGACCAAAAAGGTCGCCTCCCTCTGTTCCGGCAAAACGGATTCCAAGGGGCTCCTGATCTGTGAAACCCGCTCCCCCGTGTCCGGGAACCTGATCGTTCAGGCCCAGACCGATGATCCCTCGGGCCGGCGTTCCGCCGCTCACCAGGAAATCTGGGTCGCGGAGAAGAAAGACTGGTGGTTCGCCGCGGGAGACCACGACCGGATCGACCTCCTCCCCGAGAAGAAGCGTTACGAGCCCGGAGAGACAGCGGTTTTCCAGGTCCGCATGCCCTTCCGCGAGGCTACCGCCCTGGTTACGGTCGAGCGCGAAGGGGTCATGGAAACATGGGTGCGGAAGATTTCCGGGAAAAAACCGGTGATCGAAGTCCCGGTCAAAGGAAACTACGCCCCCAATGTATTCGTCTCCGTCCTTCCCGTCCGGGGGCGGGCAGCGGACGTGAAGCCCACGGCCCTGGTGGACCTGGGGAGGCCCGCCTACAGGCTGGGCATTGCTGAAATCAACGTGGGCTGGAGGGATCACGAGCTGAAAGTGGATGTATCCGCGGACCGGAAGGTCTACCGCGTGCGGCAGAAAGCCAGGGTCAAGGTGGGGGTCAAAACCTGGGACGGAAAAATCCCGCCCGCCGGGAGCGAAGTGGCGGTGGCGGCCGTGGACGAGGGCCTGCTGGAACTCATGCCCAACCGGAGCTGGAAGATCCTTCCAGCCATGATGGGACGGAGAGGCTACGGCGTACGAACGGCTACGGCCCAGGGCCAGGTCGTCGGCCGGCGGCATTTCGGGCTGAAAGCCCTGCCCCAGGGCGGGGGGGGAGGGAAGCAGATTACCCGCGAGCTCTTCGACACCCTTCTCCTGTGGAAAGGCCGGCTGCCGCTGGACGCCAACGGCGAAGCCTCCCTGGAAGTCCCCCTCAACGACTCCATCACCAGCTTCCATATTGTGGCCGTAGCCACGGGAGGCACGGGCCTCTTCGGCACCGGCTCCGCATCCATCCAATCCACCCAGGACTTGATGGTCTTTTCCGGCCTTCCTCCCCTGGTCAGGGAAGGAGACCGCTTCCAGGCCGAGTTCACCCTGCGCAACGCCGCCAACCGGATTATGGCGGTTGATCTTTCCGCCCGGGTCCAGGCAATCCCGACGCCCTTTAAACCCCTGTCCGTATCCCTCAAGCCCGGAGAAGCAAAGGAAGTCGGGTGGGAAGCGACCGTTCCCCGGGGAGCGGAAACGCTCCAGTGGGAGTTGGAGGCCCAGGAAAAGGGCTCCCCGGAAAAGGACCGGCTCAGAATCAGCCAGAAGGTCGTCCCTGCCGTCCCGGTCAGGACTTTTCAGGCCACCATCACCCAGGTGGAAAAGGATTTCCAGCTTGACCTGGAACGGCCGGCCGGTGCGCTCCCCGGCCGCGGGGGGGTGAAGGTGAATTTCCGCCCCCGCCTGGTCGAGAGCCTGAGCGGGGTGAGGGAATACATGGGGCGGTACCCTTACGGGTGCCTGGAGCAGAAGATCTCCGTCGCCGTTTCCTTGCGGGACGAAAAGAGGTGGAAAAAACTCATGGCTCAGATCCCCTCCTACCAGGACGCGGACGGCCTGGTAAAATATTTCCCCAGGATGAGGCTCGGCAATGAAACCCTCACCTCTTATATTCTGGCCATCGGGCACGAGGCCGGTTGGTCCATCCCGGAAGAACCCAGGCAGAGGATGGAGGCGGGCCTCCGGAAATTCATAGAAGGAAGGATTATACGCGGCTCCCCCCTGCCCACGGTGGACCTCGCCCTGAGAAAACTTGCGGCCATGGAAGCCCTCTCCAGGGGCGGAAAATTCGAAGCCAAGCTGCTGGGCTCCATATCCATCGAGCCCAATCTCTGGCCCACCTCCGCGGTCATCGACTGGCTGAACCTCCTCAGGAATTCGCGGGATATTCCCAACCAGGCCGAGCGGATGGAGGAAGGAGAAAATATCCTCTCTTCCCGGTTGAATTTCCAGGGAACCACGATGGGTTTCTCCACGGAAAAATCCGATTGTCTGTGGTGGCTCATGGTTTCCGGGGACGTGAACGCGGTGCGGTCGGTTCTAGCTCTGCTGCGTTCCGAGAGATGGAAGGAAGACATGCCCCGCCTGGTGCAGGGTGCCCTGGCCAGGCAGAGGAAGGGGAAATGGGATCTCACCCTGGCCAACGCCTGGGGAGTCCTGGCCATGGAGAAATTCTCCCGGGCCTTCGAGGCAGTTGCCGTTTCCGGGACGACCCGGGCAGAATTGTCGGACCAATCTCAATCCATCGACTGGAAGGCTTCGCCCGGGGGAAAGATTTCTTCCTTTCCCTGGCCCGAGCCAAAGGGGGACCTGACGATCAATCATCAGGGGTCCGGAAAGCCGTGGGTGACGGTGCAGAGCCTGGCCGCCATTCCCCTGAAAGAGCCTCTCTCCAGCGGCTATAGAATTCAAAAAACGGTGACTCCTGTCCAGCGGAAGGATGCGAATCACCGGAGCCGCGGCGACATCCTGCGGGTCCGCCTGGAGATGGAGGCCCAGGCGGACCAGACTTGGGTGGTGGTGAGCGACCCCATCCCCGCAGGGTCTTCGATCCTGGGAAGCGGCCTGGGAAGGGATTCCCGGCTCCTGACCCGGGAGGAGAAAAAGGAAGGCTGGGTCTGGCCGGCCTACGAAGAGAGGTCTTTCGAGGCCTTCCGGGCCTACTACCGCTACGTGCCCAAAGGGAAGTGGACCGTGGAATACACCCTTCGCCTGAATCAGGCCGGGCTTTTCCAGCTCCCCACTACGCGGGCGGAATCGCTCTACTTCCCCGAAATGTTCGGGGAAATTTCCAATCGGGCTTTCGAGGTCCAGCCGTGAAGATCCCCCTCACCCTACCCTCTCCCGCGAGGGGAGAGGGTAAACCATTGCCAAGGAAAAAATTCCCTCCCCCTTCGACGGGGGAGGGCCAGGGTGGGGGTGAATATAAGATGCCAATTGTTTTTGTATTTGCTCTCTGCTCCCTGCTCCCCGCTCTCTGCTTCTCTCCCGGAAGCGCTTTTGCTCTCCCCTCCTACCCGGAGGTCCGCAAGGCTTACGTGAAGTCCGATTCCCTTCTCCTCGACCGGCGGGGAGAAGTCATCCATGAGCTTCGGACGGATCTCAAGCGGCGCCGCCTGGAGTGGACGCCCCTGAAGGATATCTCCCCGGCCTTGAAGGAGGCCGTGGTTGCCGCTGAAGACCGTCGTTTCTACTCCCATTCCGGGATCGACTACCTGGCTCTTGGCTCGGCTCTACTCCAGCGTCTGACTTCTTCCGGTACGCGGGGGGCGAGCACCCTCTCCATGCAGTTGGCCGCCCTGCTGGACAAGGACCTGAAGCCGGCCAGGGGAAGGAGATCGATCCGGCAGAAAGGAAAACAGATCCTGGCCGCGTGGGAACTGGAGCGCTCCTGGTCGAAGGAAGAAATTCTCGAAGCCTACCTGAACCTGATCACCTTCCGGGGAGAGCTCCAGGGAATTTCCGCCGCTTCCCGCGGACTTTTCGCCAAAGCCCCCCACGGCCTGGACCGGTCGGAGTCTCTCCTCCTTGCCTCCCTGATCCGCTCTCCGGGAGCCTCCTATGAAGACTTGACCAAGAGGGCAAATCTTCTTGCCGGGTCTTTACAGTGGCCGGTGAATCCCGCGGAGATCTCCTCCCGGGGGAAGAAGATTTTCATGGGGGCTAACCTCGTTGGTCCGCAAACCGCTCTGGCTCCTCACGTGGCCAGGCACCTGCTGAAGGGTAAGCCTCCCGGCACATCACTGACCTGCCCCCTGGATGGAGGGGTCCAGCGTTTCGTCCTCGATCGGCTGGCTCACCACCTGATCCCCCTGCGTTCGCAAAACGTAGTCAATGGCGCCGTCCTGGTGGTGGAAAACAAAACCGGAGAAGTCCGGGCTTACGCGAGTTACAGCGGCGATCCGGCCCTTTTCCGCTTCGTGGACGGGGTCAAGGCCAAGAGACAGGCGGGGTCCACCCTGAAACCTTTCCTTTACGGCCTCGCCCTGGACCGACGATTGCTGACTCCTGCTTCCCTTCTGGAGGATTCTCCCCTGGATGTTCCGGTCTTCAGCGGGATCTATCATCCCCGGAACTACGAGAGTCAGTTTCAGGGCCTGGTCCCGGTTCGCATCGCCCTGGCTTCCTCTTTGAATATCCCCGCGGTGCGGGTCATATCACTGGTGGGGCTGGAAGATTTTTTGAATAAGCTGCGGGCCCTGGGAATCCGGGACCTCAATGAAGAGGGGGATTTCTACGGCCCGGCCCTGGCCCTGGGTTCCGCCGACGTGACCCTCCTGGAACTGGTCAACGCTTACCGGACCCTGGCCAATGGCGGGGAATGGAGTGAACTTCGCTTCGCGTCCCGCGGAGAAACGAAATCCCCGGGCAAGCGGGTCTTCTCATGCGAGGCTGCTTTCTTGATCTCCCACATTCTTTCCGACCGGGAGGCCCGTTCCCCGACCTTCGGCCTGGAAAACCCCCTGGCGACCCGCTTCTGGACAGCGGTGAAAACAGGGACCAGCAAGGATATGCGGGACAACTGGTGCGTCGGGTATTCCCAAAAATACACGGTGGGTGTGTGGGTGGGAAATTTTACCGGCGAACCCATGTGGAACGTGAGCGGGATCAGCGGGGCGGCCCCGGTCTGGGTCGAAGTGATGAACCACCTCCACCGGGGTGAAGTTCAGACGAAAAGAGAGCCGCCCTCGGATTTGGTCAAGGCCAGGGTCAATTTTCCGGAGGGGAGTCAGCCCCCCCGCGAAGAATGGTTTATCCGGGGGACGGAACCGGCTTTCCCGGAGTCCCCCGGCGTCTCTCCGCACCAAAAAATCCTTTACCCCACTGCGGGGGAAGTGATCGCCCTGGACCCGGACATCCCCCGGGAACTGCAGAAAATGTTCTTTGTCTTGCAGACCCCCCAGAAAGGAATGCATTGGGTTCTCAACTTTGAAAGACGCGGAAGGCCGAATGATCGACTCGGTTCTTTTCGAGGTCAAAGGATCAAACGTTGAAGAATACATTGAAGATCCACACAGCGCAACAGAGACGCAACCAAAAGGATAAGCTCCGCCCAAGACCACGCTGTCGCTTCTCCCTCAATCTGTATCGGTAGAAGGCATGCATGGTTCGAATTCCGCTGTCGATGTTGGAGTTCCGTCGTAATAAACAGCCGCGCCCTCACATACCGGAGGTCGATGGTTCAAATCCATTACCCCCTACCAGTGATAACAAAGGGTTGCAGGTTAATTCTTGCACCCCTTTTTTTTGATGTCAAAATGGGGGCTACTGGTTTTGGAGGTTGGGGTGGAGAAGGACCAGTGAGATGAGCAGTCGGATCAAGTACTTCCTGCAACTTTCGAGTACTAATTTTGAAAAGTGTTGTAGATTTCTATTGGCAATCGAGGTTTGGATATACTTTTCATTCTTTGAATTTTAGCCAGGTTTAGACATTGGCACTTAGGCTACACTTTCCCGATTGATCCAAAGGAGAGTTTTTGATACCTTGGCATTGCAATTGACCTACCCATAAACGAGCAGTACCTGCATCTGTACTTCTGAAGGCCTTGTGAAATGGGTTTTCCAGAAGTATCCAATATAAAGGCTACAAGGGGATTCAGAGTTTCCCTTTGAGGCCTCTTTCATTCATGAAATAATCCAATCCATTGGTTTTAGTTGGATGGTGTACGATGTGCCAGTGGCAAGAGAAGGCCGTGGGCAGATTAATTATCGAGACGGAAATTCTGGAACGAGGGCTAAGGAGTTTTGCCATTTTTTTGTGGGGCCATCCCCCTGGTATTTGATGATGGTAGCCTTGGCGTCGATCTTTGCAGCTTTTCTTCCCTTTATCAGGAGCAACATTCCGCGAAGCGATTAGATTGAGAAGGACAGAATCCAACGGAGGTTCGGGCGATCATGAAGGATCAGAGAGCCAAGGGATATTTTCCTAAGGTGCGAGCCGCCTCGATATAGGCCAAAAAGTTCTTCGGAGGAACACCGGAATGAATTGAATTGCTGGAGGCAATCATGTATCCCCCGTCGGCAGCCCCCTCCTTCAGGCATCGGCGAACGTCTTCGACCACGGCTTCCGTTGATTCAGAGGTGAGAGCTTCTTTGCAGTTTAAGTTCCCGATCAAACAGATCCGGCGCCCAAACCGTTTCTTGAATTCGGCGAGGCTCTGTCCGGGCAAAGGTTCAATTGGATGGAGGGCATCGATTCCGGTCTCAAGAAGGGGCTCCACCAATTGGGTAATCAGACCATCCGTATGCTTCACTACCTTGAGTCCAAGGTTGTGGGCCGTTTCCACGATTTTTTTGAGACCCGGTTGGAAAAAATTTTGCCACATTTGCGAAGACATCATGGGCCCGGTATTAAAGGCATAGTCATCAGTGGGGCGAATGATGTCCACCCCGATCTGGGCACCCGCACGAATCAACTCGCAGTTGTATTCCACAACCATATCAATTATTTTCTTGGCAAAAAGGGGATTCATAATAAGATCCATAAGAAAATCGCTCATCCCGCGCAGTTTCCAGGGAATGGCGAAGGAATCAGACATCCCGAGAACGACCGGTTTGACCCCTTTAAAGCGCCGGACTGCAGAAGTGAGATTAGCCAATCGATGGGGGGCACGTGGGTCGGGTGGACAAAACTTTCGCAGGTCTTCTTCGTTTTTCAAAGGTGAGTTTACCGGGGAAGGCATAATGTCGTCACCGAGCATCATTACGATTCCCCATTCGTCCCGGAAGTACTTCTTTTGTGGGTCGATGGGTTCATACTGATAGGTTTCGCGATAATAGATGGCATCGAGATTATATTTTTCCACCATGTCTTCAAGGGTTTCTCCCGGGAGGATCGATTCGATGACTTTGGGAGCCATGGCACATTCAAAAATGGGAACACGGTCCGGCACCCCTAAATTCAAGGCGGTCAATACACGCTCATAGGAATTCATGGCTGGGTTCTCCTTTTCCTTGTTGGCAGGACGGTTTGTCGAAAAGATTATTCGGAGGATCGAGCCCCAAAGCTTTGCCTCAAATGGTCGAATTTTATGCTATTATAACACAGGATCAAGGAAAGACTTTGTTTCTTGCTACCGCCGATCTCAAAGACTATGGAGCGCTGGCAGAAAGAAAAAAATATAAAAGGGCTCGCCCAGGAGGCGGCTATTCTGGCGGAGATCGGGCGAATCATAAGCTCGACCCTGAATATCGAGGAGGTCTATGAACGGTTTGCGCGGGAGGTCAAAAAGCTGATTCCATTCGATCGAATCGCGATTAACCTCATTGATTCAGAAAGGAAAACCATCAGGAGCCCTTATGAGAGCGGGTTAACCATACCCGGGCGCCGCATTGGTAGCGTCTTTCCTCTGGAGAATTCCTTTAATGAAAAAGTCATGCTGGCTCGCTCCGGGGTGGTTTTCAATCCCCGAAGCGAGAAGGCTTTCGATCGCCGCTTTTTCCATCTGAAACCGGTTTTCCAGGCTGGAATCCGGTCCTATATGGGAGCCCCGCTCATTTCGCGGGATCAGGTCATTGGCACCTTGCAGTTCCGGTCGAAGAAGCCGGGGGTCTACAAGCGGTGGGATATCAAGCGGGCTGAACGGATCGCTCACCAAATCGCCGGGGCCATTGCCAACGCCCAGCTTTTTCTCAATCTCAAGAAGATGCAAAAGGCGCTGCGGGGCTCCGAGCGCCAACTTCGCTTTCTATCTTCCCACCTGCTGAGTGCGCAGGAGTCTGAAAGGCGACGGATCTCCCGGGAGCTTCACGACGACCTGGGTCAGGCTTTGACCCTCCTCAAGTTTCAGTTCGGATTTGTGGAAAAACGACTGCCGGTTGAAATGACTGCCTTGCGGCAAGAATGCGAACAGGCCCAGAAAAACATCGAGGAGATCATCGAAAACGTTCGTCGTCTTTCCCGGGACTTACGCCCATCGATCCTTGAAGATTTCGGCCTTGAGGCCGCTTTGAAGCGTCTCGTACAGGATTTTTCCAAACTCTACCAGCTTCGGGCATCTTTGAGCCTCGAGGCCTTGCACCACTTGACTTCTCCCCAGAAAGAGGTGATGGTCTACCGGATCCTCCAGGAGGCTTTGACCAATGTCGGGAAGCACGCCCAGGCCACCCAGGTATCGATCCAGGTGAAAAAGAAGGGGGGCTCCCTCCGCTTTATTGTGGAAGATGATGGGAGAGGATTTTCCCCAAGGAGGAACGGGCAGGATTCGAGTTCGTCGGTGGGCTTAGGATTTGCCACGATAACCGAACGTACGAGGCTTCTGGGAGGCAAAATCAAGATTCAAAGTGAAGAGGGAAAGGGGACTCGTTTGATCCTGATGGTTCCCATCGAAAATGAAAGATGAAAAAGAACCCTCCCTATCGGATTCTTCTGGCGGATGATCATATTTTATTGCGGCAGGGTTTGAAACGAATCCTGGCTGAGACGCCCAATCTTCAAGTTGTTGGTGAAGCAGGTGACGGACTCGAGCTTCTCAAAATCCTCAAAAAAGAGACCCCTGACATGGTGATATTGGATATTTCCATGCCCAATCTGAGGGGGATCGAAGCAACCCGGGAAATAAAGACGTTTTGGCCTAAGGTGAAAATCCTGATCCTCACCATGCACCGGGACAAGGAATATTTTGAACAGGCCATGCGCGTTGGAGCCGATGGCTATCTATTAAAGGAGGCTGCGGATAAGGAGCTCTTTCTGGCCATTGAAAAGATCCGTGAGGGGAAAATTTTCATCTCCCCTTTCTTCTCCTCGGAGATGGCTGCCGACTGGATTCAAATTCAAAGGGGGCGAGGGACCCCTGAGCCAGACCCATTAACCCTTCGGGAAAAGGAAATTCTTAAATTGGTTGCAGAAGGGAAGACGAATCGAGAGATTGCCAACCTTCTGACAATCAGCGTCCGGACTGTGGAAAACCATCGAGCCAATCTAATGAAGAAGCTTTCCTTAAAAAAGACCCCCGACCTGGTAAAATACGCCCTCCGACACGGCTACGCCTGAATTCCCTGACAGGCAATCTTTTCTGCTGAATGAAGAGCGGAAACATATAATAGGTATTTTTACGCAGCTTTAATTAAGTAGAAACACGGATTGCGTCCTTCCTTCAAAATCGGTAAAGAGAGGGAGAACCATGTGGTTCAATCCTCTGATCTGTGATTTCCCCATTTTTTGCTGTATGAATAGAAGTCGGTGGAGATCCTTTTCCCCAATAACCATCCTTATGCGACCAACTTTTTCCCCCGGAGGAAGAAAATGAGCATCAAGAAGGAAACCATGACGGAACTTTTTGAGTTCCTGCTGAAATCGCGGCTTGTAGAGGAAAAATTGCTCGACTTGAACAGTCGAGGCGAATTCCTTGGTTTCGTTCATTCTTGTATCGGCCAGGAGGCGATACCGGTGGGGACGACCTATCATCTGAAAAAGGGGGACTATTGGAATTGCGCCCGCGGACACATCCAGAGCAACATTGTGCTGGGTATGGACCTGAAGAGAATGTTCGCCGAATTCCAGGGGAAAAAGCCCGGCTTTTGCGGCGGGAAAGGCGGGAAGGTTCATCTGTGTTGCCCTGAGATCGGCAACATGGGATTCCGGGGGATCCAGGGAGCCTATTTCGGTCTATGCCTTGGAGCCGCCCTCTCCCAGAAAATGCGTAAAACGGATAACGTGACCCTTTGCTTTTTTGGTGACGGAGCCTCCAGTCAGGGGCTTTTTGCCGAGGCGCTCAACCTTTCGGCCTTGCACAAACTCCCTCTGATTTTTGTCTGTTCCAACAATCAGTATTCCATGCATACCCATTTTCGCGAAGAAACCGTCACCGAAAACATCGCCGACCGGGGTATCCCCTACAAGATTCCTGGGGTGGTCGTGGACGGAAACGACCTTGAAGCCGTTTACCAGGCGGCTGGAGAGGCCATTACCAATGCCCGCGAGGGGAAAGGCCCCACGATCATCGAAGGCAAGACTTTACGCATGCGGGGGCATCTCGAAGGAGACCAGCAGGTCTACCGGGATTTCCGGGAACTTGAAGAATGGAAGAAAAAAGATCCCCTGGATCGTTTTACCCGCAGGGTAATCGAAATGCATGTTCTGAATGAAGGAGAGATAAAGGCGACGAGAGAACGGTTCCATAAGGAGATCGACGAGGCGGTGGCTTTCGCCAGAGAGGCTCCGGATCCGGCTCCCGAGGACATGCTTCAACACGTCTTCTGTGAAGAATGAAGCCATTCCATAAATTATGATCTTATTTTGCGAAAGCGAGGAAATATATGCGCAAGATCGGCATGGCGCAAGCGTTGAATGAGGCTCTTTTCCATTGCATGAAGGAAGATGAGCGAGTGTGTGTTTTGGGAGAGGGTGTGGTCACGGGGACTTTTGGGGTCACCAAGGGGCTGGTGGACACCTTTGGGAAGGAACGCGTGATCAATACTCCGTTAAGCGAGGCGAGTTTTACGGGGATGGGCGTTGGCGCAGCCGCGACCGGAATGCGCCCCGTTGTTGAAATCATGATGATGGATTTCATTACGGTGGCCATCGACATGGTAGCCAATCAAGCCGCCAAAATGTCTTACATCAGCGGGGGTCAAACCTGTTGCCCCGTTGTGATTCGCACCGCTGCGGGCGGAGGACGAGGAAAAGGCGCCGGGGCCCTTCATTCCCAAAATCTATCTGCCTGGTTCATGCATGTTCCAGGGATAAAAGTCGTCGCTCCTTCCACTCCATACGATGCAAAAGGATTGCTGATTTCTTCCATCCATGATCCAAATCCGGTGCTCTTTGTCGAATTTCGTCTGATGTATGCCGATAAAGGGCCTGTACCCGAGGAGCCCTACGAGATTTCTCTGGGAGAAGCCGATATTAAGCGCGAAGGAAATGACGTAAGCGTGATAACCTACGGGCGAATGGTTCATGTGGCCTTGGAAGCAGCGGGAAAGCTTGCTTCGAAAGGGGTTGATCTGGAGGTGATTGATCTTCGAACCCTTGCGCCTCTGGACGAGGAAACGATTGTAGAATCCGTCCGGAAAACAGGTCGTCTGGTTACGATCGATGAGTCCTACGAACGGGCCGGTGTCGGAAGCGAAATTACAGCGGTAGTGATGCGAAAACAATCATCCCTCAAAGCGCCGGTTTTAACGATCGCCTGCCCGAATACCCCCGTACCGGTGAGTCCTGTGCTCGAAAAACTCTACTACCCGAACGGAACGACCGTGGCGGAAAAAATTGAAAGAATGATGATAGATTGAGGAGACCGGCATGGTCCACGAAATCCATATCCCCCAGCTCGGCATGAATATGAAGGAGGCTACCATCGTAGAGTGGCGCGTCAGCGATGGAGCCGAGGTCGAGAAAGAGAGCATCTTGGTAGATATTGAAACCGATAAGGCGGTTCATGAAATTATGGCCTCCTCCAGGGGCTTTGTAAAGATCCTCCAGCCCAAAGGAACGATTGTCCCCGTTGGGGGAATCATAGCCGTCATCGGGGATACCCCGGAAGAATGTGAAGCGGCGGCCCTTCATGCCCGATCGAGCGGGAGCGCGGTCAGGGCTGCAGAGCCATCGCCTCCTAGCCCCTCCAGCATTCCCCAGCCGGGCTTGGCCAAGGGAAAAATTCGAATTTCCGGGATCGCCCGGAAGATCGCCGAAAAACACGGCGTCGACATCTCCCAGATCCGTCCGTCCGATCCCGGCGGGCAGATCAGCAAAGAGGACGTGGAGCGGTTCATTCGGGAGCGATCCGTGACACAATCAAAACTTCCCGTTGGAGGAATCGCTATCCCGGGGGTGATGATCCGGGAACGGATCCCCTTAACCGGAAAGAAACGGGCTATGGCTGAGCGGCTGACCGAAAGCCTCCAGGTGATGGCCCAGATGACCAACTGGGAGGACGTGGACATGAGCCGGATCCTGGAGATCAAGAACTCAGGGATCCTGGAGAAAAAAGGTTCTCCCTACCTTTTGACACTGAACGATTTTTTCGTGAAGTTAACGGCCCAGGCTATGAAGGAGTATCCCCTCATCAATGCATCCCTGGTGGGGGATGAGCTCTATGTTTGGGATAACATCAACATCGCCGTTGCTGTGGCCGTCGGGGACGATTTGGTGACTCCGGTGATTCGCAATGTGGACCAGAAACCTATCCAGCAGGTGAATCAGGAACTGGGGGCCATGGTTGCCAGGGCACGGGACAATCGGTTATCGATCGACGATATTAGCGGCAGCACGATTTCGATCACAAACATCGGTGCCTTGGGAGCCAATCCGGGCACCCCGATCATTCAGCTTCCCCACGGAGCCATTGTCGGTTTCGGGGCGGTGGCAAAGAAGCCGGTTGTGGTAGAAGACCAGATTGTTATTCGGCCCATGTTATTCATGGCTGTAACCGTAGATCATCGTTTCATTACAGGAGCGGTTTCGGCCAAGTTCCGCAAGCGCTTGAAATCGCTCATTGAGACGGCAGACCAGGAGATATTGGAAAAGACTTCATGAATAGCGGCAACGAATGAGGACCGTCGCAGGATTTCCAACGCGAGAAAGGCCCTCGTTGCACCATGGCTAAAACTGTTCTCTATTTCTGGAGTTGCAAATTTCTTCGTTTCGTGTCCTTGTATTTTTGCCCGTTTCATTTGCTTTATATCAAGAATTTTTTTATGAGGAGTTAATCGAACAATGAAGATTCTCGTCACTGGGGCTACAGGATTTATCGGTTCGTACATCGTTCAGCAATTGATCGAAGGCGGCGAAGAAATTTCCGTGTTCGACATTCAGCCAATCTCCAAGGTCATTGCGGATTTGGGGAAAAAGATCCCATGGCACCAGGGGGATGTGCGTAGCCCGGAGGAGGTCAAAAAGGTGGTGTCGCAGTTCAAACCACAGGCGATTATCAATATGGCTGGTCTGCTGATGTTTGGTTGCGCGCAGAATCCCCGGCTGGCCGTGGAGGTCAATGTGTACGGCCTGTCCAATGTTCTTGAGGCAGCCCGGGAGTGCGGGGTTCGGCGGGTGGTGACAGCTTCCAGTGCGGCCGCTTACGGGGGAGGCAAACGGGAGCCTAAGGAATCGACGATGATTTCCCCCAAGGTTACCTTGTATGGAGCCACGAAATTTCTAGGTGAGGTTCTATGCCGTCAATACAAGGAAAATTATGGCTTGGAGGTTGCCAACCTCCGATATTATGGGGTATATGGACCTGGAGAAGTACGCTCTCCAGGCATGGCAAAGGTGATCAAGGAGATCGAAAGTATCATAACGGGGAGAGATGTGGTGATTCCTAATTTACGGCCAACCGATCACACCCATCTTGTTTTCGTGGCTGATGCCGCCCAGGCGACCATCCTGGCGGCGACGGTCCCTGGCCCGGTAAGCTTAGTTTATAATGTCGCGGGCGTTCCTGAAGATTACGTGACCTTTGGACAGATCGTGGAGATGATCCAGACGCTGGAGCCAAAAAGCGGTAGGGTAGTTTTCAAGGGTGAAGGGAAGGAGGACCGTGGCATGGGATGTTTTGATATTTCATTGGCCCGTAAAGAATTGGGTTTTGAACCAAGGTATAGGATGGAAACAGGTCTGCGGGAAAATATACGTTTTTCCCGGCAGCAGAAATAGGACCCCATGGGACGAAATGAAAACGGATTCGGGGGCTTAACTATAGGCAATTTTCGGATTCTTTGTTTACAAGGTGAAGGAATTTTCCAAAAAATGCTTTCTTAGAAAGCATTTTAGCGATTTTCAATGGAAAGGGAGAAAAAGAGCCTCGGCAATGGACTATCGGGATATTAAAAAGGTCACCTTGATCGGCAGTGGGACCATGGGGGCGGGGATCATCGGCATGTCGGCCCTGCTCACGACCACGATGATGCAGATGAAGACGACGATAGAGACAGTCAAGGCGGATGCGGCGGGGGTGAGGACGCTGATCGGCGGAGCCCCCGTGACCGCGGAGTTCGCCAAGCAGATCGGCGCCGATGGTTACGCCCCGGACGCGGCTTCGGCCGTGGGGAAGCTCAAAGAAATTATTGGTATTTCCTGAACCTGCATGTGCTTGAAAAATTCGTTTATTTTTTTAAATGGTTACAAAATGTTAAGATAACAAAGGTTGGGCAGCGTTTAACGCATCGTCAAATTCATTATTCGCTTAAAATTCCCTCTTCCCCTTTTGGAAAAGAGCGGGGATTTCAAGACTTTTCGTTGTCCGCATGAGGCGGGCCACTTTTCCCGCGAATAGTCGCGGGAAAAGCCTAGAAAACTGAAAGGAGGAGGTTGCCATGAAAAGGAAAAAGAAAGGTGTTCTTTTAGGTAATCTAATGGGGGCTATCTGCCTTGCAGTGCTAGTTGCAGTACCGATGGTGCTAGATTGTAAGGCACAAGCACAAAAGGCAACACCAATGCCGGGGATCCCTAAAACGATGTTCATAATTTCGGGAGCTCCTACGGGATCTGGGGAATATGCAGCAACTTTGGCCATTGCCGAAGCGATGGAAAAATATTTCGGTATACCGGTGAGAACTACAACGCCCGAAGCGGTAAGAGACAGATATTACGAATTACGCACCGGGGGTGGCCACATGGTTTATACCGATGCTGCTTCGAACCCAGCTCTTTCTCTCCAAGGAGATGGAGCGTTTGCCGCTGCCGGAGAGGGACCTCAGCAATTAAGGGCGGCATGGTATAACACGGAGACCGTCTGTACGTGGGTAGTCAGAGGCAATTCGGACATAAAGAGAATCTATGACATCAAAGGACGAAAAGTGGTCAAGGCAACACATAGCCCACTGGTCCTGGCGGCTTTTGAGGGGCTGTTGGCTTTTACCGGGCTTAGTGAGAAAGATGTTACAGTTGTCCCCGTTGGCAGCTGGGCAGGCCAAGTAAAGGCTGTAGGCGCCGGAAAGGGTGATATTGGGTATACATCAAATACCACAGCGGCTGCAATTGAGGTGCAGGCTGGCCCCCGCGGATTGCGCTGGCTATCGATGCCACATAAAGATAAGGAGGCCTGGAAACGGTACCTCAAGGTAGTACCGACTGACTATCCATCAACAATGACCAGGGGGGTTAAAGAAGCCAGAGGGGTAGAAGGCACGGCAACTGCCCGAGTCATAACGTTCCACGCTGATGCAAGTGAGCAGTTCGTCTATCAGATAACGAAATTTATGGGTGAGCAATATAATAGCTATAAAGATAAGTACGTGACACTGGCGGACTCTAGCCTGAAAGCGCAACGGAAATGGCTGGATGTTTGCCCTCTGCCTTATCACCCTGGAGCGATAAGGTATCTCAAAGAAATTGGGGTGTGGACTGCAAAGGACGATGTCTGGAATTCGGAGGTGTTAAAACTGGCAGAGCGATATCAGAAGGCATGGAAGCTCGCCATGAAAAAAGCCCAAGAACAGGGAATAACGGTCAGCGTCACCAATCCAAAATGGCTTAGCCTGTGGAGAGAAGTTAAAGGCCAGATTCCGCCTTTCCAGACGAGGTTATGAATCTCTGCATAGCCTGGGTATTTGGGGTAGCAAGCATCTTTGTGGGAATCTGCTGAGGCTTCGAAGGAGCCCGAAAGACCTTGCTACTCCAAATTACTATTTCCCCCATCACCAACCTGGTAGCAAAAAGAAATAGTCGTTTCTCGATTTCACAAACCATAAGAAGGGGATCAATCTCAGCTAGGCTAAGGAATCACTCTTATAGGAAGTAGAAGGATTGCGAATAGATTTTCTATAGTCTTGGGCGTGGGGTTTACTGGAACCTGTACTTTGGAATAGAGGTGAAAATGGATGAATTGACCAGGTATAGAAGGCCGAGCGCGGAGTGGCGGGCGGTATTTATTGCTTGCATAATTGCAGGAATAGCGAGTACTGTTTATTTCGTCTTCACGCTTACGTTCGCGGGTCCTATGCTCGATATGGCGTCCCGCTATTTGGCCATCGCCTTTTTTCTGCCGCCTGTTTTTATCTTGTTTCCAGTAAGAGGGAAACGAGGTGGTACCGGGGTCCCATGGTATGATGCCCTGTTGGCATTTTTTGCCTGTGCCATCTGTATTTATTTTTTTGTGAATAGTTGGGAGATAGTATTTGTGGGCTGGAGCAGGCCGCCTTCCTATCTCCCTCTTGTTCTCGGTGGTTTTTTGTGCGTGTTGGTCTTGGAAGCGGCAAGAAGGACTGGAGGTCTCCCGTATTTTCTTGTTTGTTTATTGATCGGGCTCTATCCCATAATTGCTGACAAGATGCCAGGGATCTTTTATGGAAAAGGTTTCTCAGTTTCTAACTTGGTTGGTTCTTATACTTTTACCCCGTGGTATGGCGTAGCCGGCCTGCCAAGCAAGGTAATGGTTGACATCCTGCTAGGGTTCCTCGTTTTTGCCGGTGCTCTGATAGCCACAGGAGCGGGAAAATTCTTCCTAGACTTCGCCTTTGCCCTTTTTGGGCAACATAGAGGCGGACCGGCGAAGGTCGCCGTGGTTGGCAGTGCTTTTTTTGGGAGCTTGAGCGGAAGTGCGATAGCAAATGTTGTTGGTACCGGATCGGTTACCATTCCGGCCATGAAGAGGATTGGCTTTACCCCCGTGTATGCCGCCGCCATAGAGGCCTGCGCTTCAACGGGGGGCATCCTTATGCCACCTGTAATGGGAGCAGTCGCTTTTGTGATGGCTGAACTTCTTAGCATCCCTTATGTAACCATCATAGCTGCTGCCGCTATCCCCGCGATTCTGTATTTCGCCTGCCTCCTCATACAGGTTGATGCCTATGCGGCAAGAACCGGGATGAAGGGTCTCGCGAGAGAGCAAGTGCCTTCCTTAAGGCAGGTCTTGAAAGACGGGTGGCACTTCCTGTTTGCCTTACTTTTCCTTATTTGGGGCTTACTGTATATGAGATGGGAGGCGATGACTCCGTATTACACGACTGTCTTGTTGGTCGTGCTTTGCATGTTCAGAAAGGAGACGAGGCTTAGCCTGAGGAAGTTTATTAACGTGATCGAAGAGGTCGGCAGGCTTGTAACTGAGACAGGAGGGTTGCTTTTCCCGATTGCCTTTGTCATAGGTGGTTTCGCCTTCCCTGGAACAGCTTTTTCTTTCACCAGTGGTTTAATTTCGCTCGCCGGCGGCAATGGCTTTCTCATCCTTCTCTTTGGGGCGGCAGCTTGTTACATTCTGGGAACCATGGGCATGATTACTCCTGCTTACATCTTCCTCGCAGTAACGATGGCACCCGCCCCGATAAAGATGGGATTTGATGTTTTGGCAAGCCACCTGTTCATCCTTTATTATGCCATGCTGGCATGCATAACACCTCCGGTTGCCGTTGCCGCCTTTGTGGCCGCTGGGATAGCTGGTGCTCCTGCAATGAGAACGGCCCTGCGATCGATGCGGCTCGGCTTTGTTATCTATTTCATACCTTTCTTCTTTGTCTACAATCCAGCACTGGTGTTGCAGGGTTCTCTTCTTGAAATACTTCATGTTACTCTCAGTTGCGTCTTAGGATTAATTCTTATTGCCGCGGGTTTTGAAGGTTATCTCCTGGGTGTAGGGAAGCCAACTCCCTGGGCACGGCCACTGCTAATCATAGCCGGCTTCCTCTTGGGCTATCCTGAAGGGAAAACGGATGTCTTGGGCATCATCCTGGGCATAATCATTATAGTCATCCTTCTTGTAGGAAAGAGATTGCAAAAAGGTCAATAAGCTCTAAATTAAGCGGCTAGGGGCGTCCAAAATTTTATCAAATAGAATGAGGAAATTGCTGTGCTGCCCAAAAACCGAATGATTGCAGCCTTGGAACACACAGAGCCAGATCGCGTTCCTATCGGTGAGCTGGCCGTGGACTGGGACACTACCGATAGGGCGCTGGGGATCGAGACTTTTTACCGGGGTGGATGGCGGGAATTGACGGCGTTGTGGGAGGGAAGGCGAGACGAAATCGTTGACAGCTGCGTCCGTGACCTGACCGGTCTGGTGAAAAAGTTCGAGTGGGACTTCGTCGTCGTACCCACAGTTCATCCCAAAAGAGACCACTATCCCAAACCCGAAATGCTGGGCGAGTATTGCTGGCGCGATGCGAAAGGGCGAGTGTGCCAGTTTTCTCTGGACCTAGGGGGCCATGCTATGGTGACAGAGTACCCCCCCATGACGATCGATGATCTGCCCGATCCCGATATGCCCGTCCATCTCGAGAATTCGGAGTTTGAGGCCATATCACGGGTAGTTGAACAACTAGGAAACACTCACTTCGTAGTGGCAAGAGTGCCCGATGGCACGTTTCCTTGGCGTGATACTGTGGGTATGGCCGACTTTCTCGAGCGGATGCTTACAGAACCGGAGTTCATCCGCAAAGCGATCGCTGGTGGCACCAAGCGGACACTCGCTGCGATAAAGGCTGCCGCTTCGCTGAAGGTCGACGCTGTGGTGATAACCGTCGACTATTGTGATAACCGTGGCCCGCTCATGGGTCCTCGCTTATTCAGAGAGTTCGTGTTGGCTCCCCTGGCTGAATGTGTCAGAACAGCTCACAACCATGGAATTTACTTCATTAAGCATTCGGATGGTAACCACTGGTCGATCCTGGATGACTTCGTAGCTGTCGGGGTTGACGGATGGCAGGGCATTCAGCCCCGGATTGGGATGGATCTTCGGCTGCTGAAAGAGAAATATGCTGGAAAGCTGGCACTCATCGGCGGCGTTAATTGTGATACCCTTACCATTGGCACGACAGAGGAAGTGGAACAGGAGGTTAGGTATGCCATCCGGCATGCGGCGCCCGGTGGAGGATACGTTATGTGCTCTGGCAACACTCTGATGCATGGGACGAAGTTCGAGAACTACATGGGGATGCTGGCTGCCACTCGGAAGTATGGCCGATACCCTATCGGAGTCTGGTGAAGAACCTGGTGATCAAGTTGGAAACCGCGGGTTGCTGAAAATTTTTTTCAGGTATACGAGGCGCGTTCCTTTAAGGAGCAGGTTCAAACAGCAACATCTAGAAAAGGGGACGTTGTTCATTTGATTCAGAAATTAATTGACAGGAAGAGCAAAGTAGAGTAAAAGCGAAGAATGCCTCGAAAAGCTCGTTTGGATGCCCCCGGGACCCTGCACCATGTTATGGTGCGGGGAATAGATGGAATAAATATCTTCCGGGATGAGGAGGATCGAAAGGCCTTGTAGACCGAGTAAGGTCTATGGCTAAGGAGACCGGAACCCGTATTTTGGCCTGGGTTCTGATGGATAATCATGTTCATCTGCTGATTATCAGCGGACCGGCCGGACTGCCCACCTTTATGCGGCGTTTATTGACCGGTTATGCGATTGGATTCAACCGGAAACATCGAAGGTTCGGACACCTATTTCAGAACCGTTATAAGTCCATTATTTGTGATCTAGATTCATACCTCCTGGAATTGGTCCGTTATCTTCATCTCAATCCGCTCAGGGGCGGTTTGGTAAAGAATCTTGAAGAGTTAGAAGATTATCGCTGGTGCGGGCATGGAATCTTAACCGGCAGACAGAAAAATGATTGGCAGGAAAGAGATTTTGTGCTTGGTTTTTTCGGGTTGAAAGGGAGAAAAGCGGTTAGAGCCTACCGCGAATGGGTGGAGGCCGGAAAGGGTCTTGGTCACAGGCCGGAATTGGTGGGGGGTGGATTGATTCGGAGTATGGGGGGATGGTCACAAGTTTTGTCTCTGCGGAAGAAGCGCGAGTCGGACGCTTATGATGAGCGGATCTTAGGAGATGGAGATTTCGTCCAGGCTATTCTTAAGGAAGCCGATCAAAAGGTGGTCCGGCAAATTCGGGCCCGAAGGGAAGCGGGGTTGTTGGCGAAGATTATTAAAGAAAAATGTCGAGAGGCCGGAGTCAACGAAGTCGAGTTAAGATCGGGGAGTCGGCAAAGGGCGGTGTCGGAACTACGGAGGAAACTCTGTTTTTATTTTTACCGAGAACTGGGGGTTCCGATGGCTGAGATCGCTCGTCAAGTCGGAGTTGGGACAACCGGGGTGGCCATGCCTCTGAAAGAAATAAATACGAAAAGATAACTGAATCGAATGAAGAACGTCCCTCTTTCCCCGCCTACCAGTGAAAAAAAGGGGTTGCAAGTCATGGCTTGCAACCCCTTTTTATTGGTGTCAAAATGGGGTCAGTTGTTTTCTAGGTGGGGGTGGAAAAGGGCTAGTGAGATGGGTAGTCGGATCAAGTATTTGCTGAATTGTTGTTCTTAGCATTTTCCCAAAGAATACAAGATTTCAAACGAAAAGTAGCAAGATTAGCCAGAAATTGAACGGCAATTTTTGAACGGCAATTTAACGGCATATTTAACGGCAATTTTCCTCTTGACTACCGATGAGGATAAGAGTATACTGCAATTAGTTTTTTCCCGCCGTAGCAAAGCTAAACTCAAAGCGTAACCTTTGCCCTTCTGGAACAAGTCACAAGAAGGAATTTCCGGAAGGTGACCAAACGGCAAGAATGGTTTACCCGATTAGTTTTTCAGTGCCTCAGAATCAATCCGGTATCTGCTAAAATCCCTTTAGGTAGGCTGAGAATTTCGGTGAGCAGCAACGAGCTCTTTCCTGGAGAATTCTTATGGCGGAAGAGAAATTTTCTTCAAACGCCCAAAAAATATCAACCAGCCGATGGTCAAACGCTGAAGATATCATCAATCCGTTCGTCAATCGCTTGCTCCGTCAAACCGAAACTGTTCTCGATCCCTCCCGCAGCGAATCCGATATTTTTCAGATTTTAACCAAAAACATCGTAGAATTTTTCGAAGGAGAGATTGCCAGTATTTGGCTCTTCGAAAATTACTGGCAGCATTTGGCGTCTTTTGTCTGCCAGCAAAGTTTGTTTAATGAGTATATGAGTGTTCCACTCTTCGATCCTGTCATTGCCGATGAAATTGTCAGGAGCAGTCAACCATTATCAATCCCTGATATTTGGAAAGAGGAAAGATGGCAAAGTAAGGAACCTTTTCGGCGGTGCGGAACGAATTCGGTACTGGCGGTTCCCATCGTTTCCCCTCGATTTCCGGTTCAGGATACCGATTTCGGGGGCGTGCTCCAGGTATTCTTTAAAGAACAGGAGAGGCCTTTCTCCTTATTGGAGATCGAAGCTGCCCATTTTTTTTCGCGCCAGGTAAGCTACGTCCTTGCCCGCAAGAGAATCACGGATCTACAAAAAAGTAGTTCCATCAAAGACCGGATTGTTGATCATGTTTTCAGGAGGTTGGCCAAAGGAGAGGGCATCTTCATGCGGGATTTATTTAATTCCGTGATCCCCGAATTGAGTGAAATCATGAATATCCAGAGGTGCGCCCTCTTTTCCGTCAATCAACCGAAGAAGGAAGTCGTATTGGAAGCCGGATATCCCGAGAGGGCGCACGGGATCGGCAAGACGCGGTCCATGGAGGAGCCTTATATCCAAGGATTTATTGGTCAGAAAGGCCCCTTTGGTCGATTTGAGCATGAAAGGATCGATCCCAAGTATATTCTGATAACGGATCCACGAAAGAGCCATCTTATCCCAGGCGATATTAGATATTTTCTTGAAACCCAGAGCATCCACTCCGTCCTTTATCTTCCTCTAAAGAGGAACGAAGAGGTAGACTATTTTCTTACCTTTGACGCCCAGGGGCGGCATGAGCGCTTTACGGAAGAGGAGATTGAAATTTTCGTGTTTTTTGGCATGGAACTGATGAAGGGTGTGAGGCTGGAGAGGCTGCATGACATTTTGCACGATTCGAAAAATATCGGCATTTCCCTGACCTATTTCGCCAGGCGGATTGAAGAGATTCTTAGAAAAGAAGAGTACCTGCAAAATGAAAGACTGAATCATGCGGTGGAGATTATTTTGGAAGAAAGCAACCGTCTCCAGGGATTGTTTCTTGGTCTTTTTGCTGAAGAAAAAGAGGCGGTTGTCGATGTGACGGAATTGGCTAGCAGGCGGTTTCTTTTTTATCGAGAGACCATGAAGGAGATGAAGAGGGACAACATTTATTTTATTGAAAAGGAAATGAAGCCCTCATTTTGTGTTCGTTGCGTGCCTGTCCATATCGAACGGGTAATTGACAACCTGCTTTCCAATGCAATTGCCGCCATTCCCGATGAAGGTGGGGAAATTTCCATCCGGACGTGGCAACAGGGTTCTTGGGCGGGATTGGAAATCGCCAATACCGGTCGGATATCAAGAGAAGAAATAGATCGATATCTTCGGGGTGAAGAAGGAAAAAGGAAAGGGCGGGGGCTGCATATCTGCGACCAGCTGATAAGAAACATGGGAGGGGAAATTGATGTCGAGGTCAAAGATGGCTTTGTAATTTTTCGAATTTTATTGCCGATGAAACAAATGTGATGCTCATGAAGAAAGGAATGAGGGGGTTGACTGTGAGGCTGCTTATTTGACCCCCCAGGTAATCCAATTCTTTTCTGGAGGTTTTTCAATCCGATCTGCCGAAGGGTACATCGGAACTCAATTTTCTTAGAAGTGCTTCCTCATCTGCGAGAAGAATGCTTCACTGTCACCTTGAAAGAAACCTTCAGAAACTGGAGAGGAGACATATCATGCCTTTAAAGCTGGGTAAGCGACCTAAAATAAAAACAAAGAAGGTGAGTTTCGAATTTCTCGCCCCACAGGCTCAGGAAGTGGCGTTGGCAGGAGATTTCAACGATTGGGATATTAATTCTCTGCCAATGAAAAAACCAGAAAAGGAAATTGGAAAATCCGGGTTGCTCTATCACCCGGAAAACACGAGTATCTTTTTTGGGTGGATGGCTTCTGGCAGGGGGATCCCAAGGCTGGAGATAGGGTGCCCAATCCCTTTGGGGGCTGGAATTCCGTGAGAATTGTTGGCTGAGAGACTCCCCAGGCCAGAGTTCGGTGCCGAGGGAGAATATATATAGCTGCCATTGAAAAGGTTCTCGTAACATCTCCCGAAAAGACGACCCGAAAAGCATTGTTCCCGGAGGCCGACAATTTAGTATCCCACCGGAGAATGCTTAATTTCAAGAAAAAATCAGCAATTGAAATTAATCCTAAAGCTTTGTTGAATAATTTTTTTTGTCGCTCACATAGATGGGTTCTCTCGCCCTAAGAAGAGGAGGCACACCAATGCGTAAACGGATCATTCCTCCAGTTAAGCAAGACGCCTCACCTACAGGCGAAAATTGGCTGGATCTGGAACGTCTGGCCCAGGCGGAAATTACCTCAGAAGATGCTGCATATCCCATCGAGTCCGCGTTACTTCCCGGTCAAGTCTCGGGGTGGCGTGCCACAGAGCCCGGAGAGCAGACGATTCGACTCTTTTTCGCGCATCCGCAGCGGCTCCGCCGGATCTGGCTGCAGTTCGTCGAACCCGTCACTGAGCGTACCCAAGAGTTCGTCCTGCGCTGGTCTCCGGATGGCGGGCAGTCGTTCCGGGAGATCGTGCGTCAGCAATGGAACTTCAGCCCCCAAGGTGCGACCTGCCAGACGGAAGACCATCGCGTCGATCTCATGGGGGTCACGGTGCTTGAGTTGAGCATTATTCCGGATATAAGCAGAGGAAATGCGCTTGCTTCCTTGGCGCAGTTGCGTCTCGCCTAATCACGCGCACCAGCTGACACGGCACCGAATTCGCATTCGTTGTTATTGCGGGGCTGCACTGCTGCCCCGCGCCACTGAGCTTGACCATTATTTACTGTTACTATCAGCAAGTGCGTCATGAATGGGGCGCGCTTTTTTTTGAACGCAGTACTTGCTCGATCTCGACCGGCACGTGATGTGTCCTGTATCGATGGAGGGCATCGGACAGAAGGGGGCCGCGAAGCTCTGCCGGGTTCCAACGGCTGGGGTTATCATAAGCAAAGCGGTCCAAAATGTACCGGATTACGGCCATCACCGTAAGGTCGGGCTGCCATAGGATGTAGGGTGAGACAACGAATCTATGATGGAAGCCTCTGTATTTATGGAAGACCTCTCTCGGTCGTGTGATGGCACGGAAGGAACCCGGCTAAAAAGACCATGAGAAAATCGACGGCGGTCCCCCGGAACAGGCTCCTCCCTTTTTGCTAGAGACCCAGATTGACCCTTCGATACCAAAGAACGCTGACGATTTTTCGATCTTGAATGAGGAAATTGAAAGTAATTCCCGAAGCCAGGAAAAACCCATGGTCATCGTCGAACTTTTTCAGGGCCTCCCGGAAAAGCCGGAGTTTGTTGCCAGAATCCTGGTCAACGTCCTTCTTCAGGGCTTTTTTTACTCTCCTCCGCGTGATTTTTCATCTCCCCCTTCAAAAAATCGACTTCTTTCTTTAGATTCCTTGTCCGGAAGGAAGCACGAATCGCCCTGGGAAGCCACAGGAATAGAATGATGAGCATTCCTATACCAACGGACCCAAGGACCGTATAGAGCAGGGAAGTTTCGAAATTCCACAGAAGAAACTTCATCGCGACCGGTGGGGCCGTTGAATTCTGGATCGCAAAGATCGCCGCACAAAGGATGATTCCCAAACTCAACCCTTGAAAAATCTGCATAAATCTCCCCCCTCGAGAATTTCTCAATTTATAGGCCCCCCCTTTTCATTTTGGCTTCCTCCTTTCAGCGATCCCCTTCTTCTTTCTTAATTGCTTCCCCTTCTTTTATTTTTTCCTCTGGTTTTTCATCCCCCCTAACCTTCTTTTCTACTCGATCCAGAACATCCGCGGTCTTCTTCCGCAAGGATTCCCCCAAAGAGGAGACGGACTCAATGTCCTTCTTCATCTCCTTCAGCCCCCCAGTTCTTTTCATAGCCCAAATAGACAATCCCAAAGCAATGATCGAGATAATCAGAGTTATCCATTCCATCCTTCTCACCTCCTTCTTTTGGATTTTGCGAAAGACCAAAATTTTTGGGGAGACATCGCCGGATGTTCCCGGCATCATTTCTTATGGGTAGTTAAGTATTGATTCAGGGCCTACTCGAGGCGTCGGCCCAGCGCCTGGATATCCCCTTTTTCGGCATTCCACCCATACAAAAATAGATGCGCCGCAGAAGATCAACACGGATGAGTCCATGGCCACGACCCTCGCCGTCTTGACGGCAATGGAAAGAGCAAGAGCTAAACCCAAAACCTGATGATCAAAAAGGCCGGCCCTTAAAGGAAAAAATAGCCAAACCGTTTCAGAGACCATCGCTTGACCTCCTTTGGAAATGGAGGGCAGGACAGACCCCTTTCCGGCTTAATTCAGACCTTCTTCGTTTTGGGCGTCTCTTGCTAAACCCTAAGGATCTTCGGGAGCCGAATATAACTGTTAGGAAATGGGCATGAAAATAATTTTTTTTATTTTACCATGGAATTTGACCTAGAATGCAAGGGGATTTTATAACTAGAACCGGCACTTATTTTTTTCCCTTCCTAGCGAGCTCCTTCAGGTAGCTTTTGCAACGATTGAGGTCTCCATAGAATACTTTCTTGAACCTTGTCCTGTACAGATGCACTTACTGGCCGAATTGGCTCACCGATGCTTTACTTTACCGTGACCGCGGCCGTTGCGCTCTGTGTCTGCGAGACATTTCCGGCCTCCTTGCGGCGGCCCGAGATCAGCATATAGATCACATGGTTCCCCTTTCCCAAGGAGGAACAAATGATGCCATTAATCTCCAATATCTATGTCCTGAATGCAACCTCGGAAAGAGATCCACGTCGGCAAAGTCGAGGAAAATGAGCTTGTACTAGTGACATGTATGAGAATGCCCTCCAAGAAACGAGTGTAGAAAAGACGGGACGTTGGTTCAAAAGCAACTTTTGCCATGGTTAACTTTAGGAAAAGATGGAATTGGAGCAGCCCGAAAGAGAGGGGTATGACAATTCGGAAAATAATCAAAGGGGACTCGTCGACACTAATAAGTTGTCTTTGAACCAATGTCCCGCTTTTCACTTCGATGTAGGGCAGAGGGGGGCTCTTTACGAGTAAGGTTTGGCTGCGATCCCCAGAATGTGGCCAAAGTCCGGGCCATCGTCGAGCAAGCTCTGAAGAAGATGCCAACTACCTTGGTGACGCCGGAAGAACTGCGGCAGGCGAAGGCGCTCCTTCTCCGGGAGATGCCGCTTTCCGAGGCGAGCGTGGACAGTATCGCCGAAGGTCTGATCTACCGGACGGAGCATGAATTGCCTCTCGATGAGCCAACCCGGGCTGCGCACCGGTACCGGGAACTCACGGCTGAACAGGCTCAGGCAGCCTTTGCCAGTTCGGTCCGACCAAATGACCTCGTCCAGGTAACGGAGGGGCCGAGCCCAAAATAGGAATCCAATCCGCGGAAAAACCGCCTATAACTGAAAGATAGTTCTGGTCCCCCATTCTCAATGATTCTACCGGAGGCATGGGCTTTCGGCTACCTGGGGCAACAGGCCCTAGTTCGCTTGAAAATCCGGGGCGGAAAATGTTCTATCCTTTACACAACAAATCTTCGTATTTCCCCAGAACTCGATTTTTGGTTAAAAATACAGGCATGAAAGAAAAGACTTGGCACCTGAAGGGTTGGATTCTGGGGTCAAGCGGATTAAGGGGAGGAAAGAAATTCAGAAGGGGAAGCGAAGGAGAGAAATGATAAATGCCAGTTCAAGGTTTTAAAATAAACCCTGGCGAACTGGGCTTGTATAGCAGAAGGTCTTTTGTTATCCTGAGTTTAAGCAACTACTGAGGAGGAGTCTTGGATCAACCAGAGACCAAGTCAATTTTCCCAGAAGGAAACTCTCTACCCTAAATTTAGGCAGCTTCCTTTCTAGGAGATCCTATGCAGCTCTTCACGATCGTTTTGGGTTTAATCTTGCTTGTATTTGGGAGGAGGCTATTTTGGCTTTTTGTTGCGCTCGTGGGTTTCATTCTGGGCATGGAGTTTACCGGGGTTATTCTTGGTGATCAACCCAAGTGGGTTATGCTCTTTATTGGCCTTGGAACCGGCTTGATTGGAGCGCTGCTGGCTGTTTTCATTGAGCGCCTTGCATTTGCTCTCGCAGGGTTCTATGCAGGAGCTTACCTTGCTCTGATCGGGGCTCAATCATTTGGTGTCGAAAGCAATACCTTCCTCTTGTGTGCTGTCAGCGGATTCATTGGGGCTGTTTTTGCAGCTTTAATTATGGACTGGGTCATCATTTTACTCTCTTGCTTGGTTGGGGCCGGAGCGATTGTTGTCTCTTTAGGGTTAGACCAAATGGCGAGACTTCTAGTCTTCGTTGCATTAGCAGCGGCTGGCGCTGTTTTTCAAGCAAAAGTCATGGCACGATCGAGAAAAGGCTAAGCTTGTTTGCATATTCCACCGGATCGAATGGCGGAAGTCTGCGAAAAATATGCATGTATCCCTTCACGCACCTAGACGGATCACCCCTCCTGGTGCAGGTCTCCCATACATCCTGAGCGTTCATTCAAGAAGCGATCCTCCAAAGGAATGAATGAATTTACTCAGAAATCTTCATCAACCATTTCTTAAAAATATCTGGACATGGGTAAATATGAGTAGCAAATCCATCGGCAATCGCATATTTCCCCGGTAAAGCAAGCAGTTTCCCTGAATAAAGCTAGTAGACAGATCTTGCCCGATGGTGTAAACTTTTATCAATCGTAGCAGTTCGAACATGCATTTTATTTCGAAACCTTTGCCGAAGTACAGACAGGGGAACGCCGTACAAAAGAAAATATGTTTTTTAGAGATTTTTATACTTTGGTTCCGTTATTGTCATACCGGTAAATAAGGAACCTAACAATTTGGGCTTATAGCTCTGGGGGATTTATTTACGATCAGGAGATGGAGTACAATTAGGGGTGGGGGAGCAATCCGCTACCGGCGAGGGCAAATCGCCGGTTTTGCATTGGTGGGCTCCTGATTCTTCCAGCAGTGATATAAATAAGAGAGATGGAAGCTATGATTTCCCCACTGGCAATCAGCCTAATTGCATTCGCGTGCGTCTTCGGGGGAGGGATACTGGGCTTGGTTCTTCGACCGAAACTGCCGGCGCATCATCTGAATGAGGAGTCGAAGGATCTCGTAAAGCTCGGGATGGGGCTGATCGGGACGATGGCAGCGCTGCTCCTTGGCTTGCAAGTGGCCTCGGCAAAGGGCTCATACGACGCGCAGCGCAATGAAGTGGTCCAGATGTCCGCCAACCTGATCTTGCTCGATCGTACGCCTTCGCATTACGGACCCGAGACCCAGGAAACGCGTGATCTGCTGCGCGCGGTTTTTTCCCGTGCCCTCAATCAGCTCTGGCCCTCGAACACATCCAGACCCACAGGGTCGGAACCCATGGGGGCCGGAGGCGAGGTGCCATACGACAAGGTGCAGAAACTATCCCCACACAGCGATGCGCAACGCTCCATGAAAGCGCAAGCGCTCAACGTCGCGCTGGCCCTGGAACAAACAAGATGGTTGCTCTTCGAGCAACGGGGCAGCACGATTTCTATGCCACTGATCGTGGTTGTGGTTTTCTGGCTCACGATCATTTTTGTAAGCTTTGGAGTCTTGTCCCCGTCCAACGCAACTGTCGTCGTTACCCTGTTCGTTTGTGCGCTATCGGTATCAGGTGCGATATTTTTGATGCTGGAGATGGACCGGCCATTTAGCGGGCTACTTCAGATCTCCGACGCGCCGCTCCGCAATGCGCTCGCGCATCTCGGCCAGTAGAAAGCCTCGCCGGAATTTGTCATTTTTTTTGCAGGAATTCCCACGTAGGAGTACATAAATGAAGATGTCAATGGAAAAGCGGGACGTAGGTTGAAAGACAACTTTTTAATGCTGAGGAGTGAGTTTCGATTATTTTGCGAAGTGCCATACTCCTTTTTTCGGCCGCTCCAATTCGCCCCTTCTTCTCGTTGAGCATGGGAAAAGTTGCTTTTGTACCTACGCCCCATCTCCTACGGGTCCGTACTAAGCTGAAATGGTAAATAGTAAAAAGGAGACAAGATATGCATAGTAAAATAGCCTCTGCCCTTAATCTGCAACATAATCCTGTGGCAATTATTTGGGCAGATGAGAAACCTGGCAGTGCACTCCAATTTAAAGAGGGGAAATGGGGCTGCGTAATGTTTATGTTTGCGAGTGCGGCCAAAGGCAAAACCACTGTATTTGATAGGGAGACATACGGTTGTTGGGGTGGAGGCGTCGGGTTAGGGTTTGGAAATCAGTATGTAAAATTCCCCGGCAGCATGGAGTGTTTTTATCACTTTCTATCGATAGGAAATGAGCAATGGGAGCAGGGCAAGAAGGTGGGGGACGCCGTGGGTAAGGCCGGGGGCACTGAGATCTTAGACGATTTCATGCATGGTGAACGGTATATAAAGATCCCAGAGTTAGTAAAAAAATTCGTGGAACTCTTGCCCATGGTTGATATCCCTGCTCAATACGTTATTTTTAAGCCTTTGGAAGACGTTGATTTGCGGAAAGAAAAACCTGTTGTGATCGTTTTTCTAGCTGACCCGGACCAACTTTCCGCACTTGTGATTCTAGCGAACTATGGGAGGGAGGGTAACGAGAACGTCATTATTCCGTATGCCGCTGGGTGTCAGACAATTGGTATCTATCCCTACCAAGAGGCGAAGTCTGAAAAACCAAGAGCGGTAGTGGGTCTTACGGATATATCGGCAAGGAAGAATGTGAAAAAACAGTTAGGGAAAGATCTGCTGAGCTTCGCGGTTCCTTTTCCTATGTTTCAGGAAATGGAAGGTAATGTAGAAGGAAGCTTTTTACAGCGGCAAACATGGAAGGCCCTTATGGAACAAGAGAACAAATGAGTGATATACAACTTCTCTTCTCCGTTTGATTCTTACAGGATTTGGCATATTATTCAGAATTCTAAAATCCAATTCCTTCCCCCATGAGGTACTTATCAATATGCAATTTTGCTCGGCTCTTCTCCTTGCTGATAGAGGCCGAGAATAAAGGTCAAATAACGGCGGGACGATTTAAATATCTTTGTGTTTCAAATGTTGGTCGTTTAAGATCGTCTAGGGTTTGTATTTAGAATTTTGCCATAGCACGGCACCAAGAGGATGTTATGCGGGGACCCCCGATACTTTTTACCCCCTTCCCTATGAAGGGACTTACCTTAAAAAACCGGATCGCCATGACTCCCCTTTATTTGGGCTATGCAAATCCAGATGGCACAGTCAATTCCTTGATGCTGGAGCATTACAGGGAGATGGCCGCCTCTGGGGCCGCACTGATTGTGATGGAACATACAGGGGTTGCCCCATCCGGTTTAGGTTCGCCCTTTATGGTAAGGGCCGACCATGACCGATATGTCCCTGGATTAGCTAAATTGGCTCAAACCATTCACCAGGAAGGTACGGTGGCCTTTCTTCAGATCAACCATACCGGCAGATATGCCTTTCCGCAGGAAAGACTGGTTCCCTCTCCGGTAAAGGCCGGTGATGTGGTTCCCAGGGAGATGGCTGCCGAAGAGATAGGCCGGATCGTCGAGGCCTTTGCAGCGGCGGCCGGGCGGGGAAAGGAAGCAGGCTTTGATGGGGTGGAGATTCACGGTGGCACTGGCTATCTCCTCGTTCAGTTCTTCTCCCCCCGAACCAATCACCGAACGGACGCCTATGGAGGCCCCCTTGAAAATCGGATGCGCTTCCCCTTGCAAGTGGTGGATGCTGTATTGGCAAAAGTCGGGGCGAATTATCCGGTAGGCTATCGGTTTCTGGCCGATGAGTGGTTGCCCGATGGACTCCATCCCGAAGAGACAACTGTATTGGCCAGGGAGCTCGAGAGGAGAGGAATAGCCTACCTTTCAGTGATGGCGGGGACCTACGATTCCTTCCCATTGCCTGAATACATACAAAGAGAAAGAGAAGAGGCTTACATGGCTTCCTTCGCTGGCCTTATCAAGGAGGTCGTTCCCCACACACCGATCATCACAGCCGGACGTATACAGACTCCGGAGACAGCTAAGCGAATTTTAGAGGAAGGGACGGCAGACTTGATTGGCCTAGCGAGGGTACTATTCGCCGATCCGCTTTGGCCGAAAAAGGCGGAGGGCAGGTTGAAGAAACCAATAGTAAAGTGTGAACCTTCATGTGCTCTGTGTAGCAAAAGGGTGATGATTGGTAAACCTGCCTTTTGCTCGCAGTGGGATAAAGATCGCAAGGAGACATTTTTAGCCAAGATCGGAGAGTCACAAGAGAAAGCAAAATAACCTGTAAGTATTATAGCGCGTTTGTATAAGTTCGATTTTTTGACGTTTGGGAGGATAATAGAGAGCCTCCAGAACGGAGATGATGAGTATATCAAAAACGAAAGGATGGACCCCGAAATCCGATTGACTTCCAATGTTAGCCGTTTTTTCCGCCGTTTATCATCCCCGGAAGCCACAATCTTCTGATCATCACCGGTGCGGGAAGACCATTTTGAAAGCTTTGTTCAGGTCCACAAGGAGCGGTTCTAAAGGCCGTACGGGTTATGGCAGTCTTACCTCCAGAAGGTCATTTATCGCTACCTGGAATGTGGCGACCTGCACCACGGCTTTGCCCGGGTGAAGTGCCGGGATTGCCACCATGAATATGTTCTGGCCTTCTCCTGCATGCGCCGTCATTTCTGTCCCCCCTGCCATCAGAAGCGGGCGGTGGAATTCGGGGAATGGCTCTGTTCCCAGGTGCTCCGGAAGGTTCCCCTCCGGCATTTCGTCTTCAGCATCCCGAAGATCCTGCGGCGGTATTTTCTCAGAGCCTGTATAGAGGGGACGTTCGTGCAGAGCGTGCTTGGGCAATTTTGAGAAGAATCTATGGCGGTTTCATGCCGACTGGATGCTCGCGGTCCGCGCTGGACCAGGCAGCGGGTCATCAGCAGACCGACCTTCGCAGATAGATGTCTCGCCCTGTGCAACCAATGAAAAGAGTTTAATGGAGTCCAGAACCTTCTCACGAATTCCATCATGGGATGAGGAGATAACCGCTCATTCGCTAACTGCAGCGGATGAAAGGAATTTCTACCACCAGTTGAAATTTTTGGCACTTTCCATTATCATTCTGTGGTCTCTGTTGTTCTCGCATGGCGCATTTTTGAGGTTAGGAATTATTACTTCAAGGAGTCGATGCTGATGACGGATTTAATCAAACAGGCTGCAGAGCATCTCATCAAAAGCAAATACGCCATCGCCCTCACGGGTGCGGGAATCTCCACCGAATCGGGAATTCCTGATTTCCGTGGGCCCTCGGGTATCTGGACCAAGGATCCCGAGGCGGAAAACAGGGCCTACCGGGTCTACGCGCTGTTTCAGAAGGACCCCAAGCGATACTGGATCGACCGGCTGACGATGCCCTCGCTCCTGGGAAACCTGGATCAATACGCCCCCAACCCCGGGCATCTCGCCCTGGCGGAATTGGAAAAGATGGGCATCCTGAAGTGGGTCATTACCCAGAATATCGACGGCCTGCACCAGAAAGCGGGAAGCCGTAATGTCCTGGACTATCACGGCAACGCCTTCCGACATCGCTGCGTGGCCTGCGGCAGCCGGTTTGAATCCAGGGCTTTCGACCTGAAAAAACTGCTGGAGGAGGATCGGCTGCCCCCGCTTTGTTCGGGATGCGGAGGGGTGCTGAAATCCGACGTGGTCCACTTCCATGAACCGATCCCCTTCGATGTGGCCGAGCAGAGCCTGGAAGAGGCGAGCCGGTGCGACGTGGCGCTGATCTGCGGGACTTCGGCCGTGGTGTACCCCTTCGCCCGGCTGCCCCAGGTGGTCAAGCAGAGGCCCCCAGGAGAGGAGAGTATCATCATCGAGGTTAATGCCGAACCCACGCCTTTGACGGAACGGGGAATTTCAGATTATCTTCTGCGGGGAAAAACAGGGGAGGTGCTTCCTCGAATCGTCGAGGAAATAAAAAAAACTCAACCGCAGAGATCGCAGAGCACGCAGAGGTAAAAAAGGATCGGAGGGCGCGGAGGCTATTACAATTTACTAAGGAATGGGGAAAAAGCTCTCCTGAGGGGATACGAATCCATCGTCCACCACCGCCTTTACCTTCGTTAGGTATGCTCCAGGATCTTCCTCTGGCTGTAAGCCGTCCTTTTCTGGGGATCGGATTCGGAGCCTTTCTTGCTGAACTTGTAATAGATCCAGATGAAGTCAGCAAACAGCAGTCCGAAGAGGATCGCCCCGATTATGACCCAGAAAAGGTCGTAATTACCTGGCGAATTCCAGTCGATGACCCGGTATTGCATGTTCCCTCCTTAATTCTTTAGATGCGGCCCTGAGCGAGGTAATCTGCGATCAACCGTCAATTCGCCGTCTCTAAGCCAATCATCATCCTAACACTATAATCTTTAAGCAAAATTTGTACCAAAAAGATTATTACTCATAATATAATAATTTCATTCATCTTTTTATAAGTTATTGAGGGCTTAAAAAAATATATCACTCAATATCATTTTAAGGCCGAATTTGGGCAATAAATACATATCTGGCAATCATCAACTAACTATCTGTAATTATTGAAAATAAAATTTTTTCGGCATGTTTAGTCATTAAATAGATGATAAATGGTTCATTTCGGATAGTCAAAATTTTGTATTTCTTGCAGATCGCCCCATTAAATTGCTTTTTCAGGCTTGATTCTCTATGATTTTATGGAATTCATTCCATATTTTTCTGGGCTTATGGTTATAGAATAGTCTTCTTTGCCCGGTCTAAGTTCATTTCGCAAAAAGGCATGTTACCCTTGGCCATCAAAGGGGGAAACCTTGAAAAAATTCAATCCTGGATCTGGAAAACCCTCCTCGTTGTCCAGGGATCGGAAGAATTCCCTCCCTTGGCGGGCAAATTCGGCGGGACAACTCCCCCCTACAAAGGTTTATCCCCGATCTCCGCTTTACCAATCCTCCAAATAATAGCTTTTTGATTATTTGAAGATGTACAGATATGAGCGACGATTAGACGAATTTGGCCACCCTCGCCCCCTTTCTTTTATAAAAACCTATTTAGATTCAATCCTTATCAAATCATGCCTTTGGCTCTTCTTTTGCTCTCTGCTTCCATCAGATTTCAATTCCGGTGGAGAGAAATCCAACCCAACGGATTTTTCCCCTTACCACCGTAGGGAGAAGGGAGAAGAAGAGATGAGATTCATGGGCATGAGACAAATAGGCTGGCTCATATTGGCGGCGAGCGCATTTTTCCTCATGGCTGAACCGATGGTTTGGGGGCAGACCATTTCGGTCACTGATTTGGGGACCCTGGGCGGAGACTCCAGTCACGCCCTGGGGGTGAATCTCTCGGGACAGATCGTGGGCACCAGCTCGGTTCCCACGGGGACCCATCACGCTTTTCTCTGGACTCCGGAAGAGGGAATCCAGGACCTTGGAACCCTGGGTGGAGATTTCAGCGAAGCCCTGGCCATCAACAATAGCGGGCAGATCGTGGGAGGCAGCTCCACGCAGGAGGGTGTCTGGCGCGCTTTCCTATGGAATCCAGGGGGTGGAATAGCGGACTTGGGCACGCTGGGAGGAAGTTCCAGCCAGGCCCTGCTGATCAACGACCAGGGCCAGGTGGCGGGGACGAGCGCCACCGGCTCCCCGGGGGTAGAACGTCTCTTCTTCTGGACCCCGGAAGGGGGCATGGTGGACACGGGGATCCCGGGGGGACTCGACGGCGAAGTTGCCGCCATGAACAACCACGGCCAGGTCGTGGGGTGGAGTCTGAACGACCCATGGGAAATCCGGGCCTTTCTCTGGTCTCCCGAGAGCAAAAGGTTCGATTTGGGGGATCTGGGTGGAGGTTACAGCTACGCTTTGGCGATCAATGACCTGGGTCAGGTCGTAGGAGGCAGCGCCACCCCCTCCTGGTTCATTAACGCTTTCTTCTGGTCTCCCGAGAGGGGAATGGTGGACATGGGCACGCTGGGCGGAAAATTCAGCGAGGCCACGTCGGTAAACAACCTGAGCCAGGTGGTAGGACGGAGCTACACCGCCTCCAACACCTACCACGCCTTCTTCTGGACCGCAGAGGGGGGGATGGTGGACCTAGGCACCTTGGGGGGAATTTACAGCGAAGCGTATTCCATCAACGACCGGGGCCAGGTGGTGGGACGGAGCAAGAATGCGTTGGGCGAGTGGCGGGCTTTCCTCTGGACCGCCAGGGACGGGATGGTCGACCTTGGAACTCTGGGGGGAAATTACAGCTATGCCCTGGCCATCAACAACCGTGGTCACATAATAGGGGAAGGCAATAATGTAGAGAAGCAAACCCACGCCATCCTCTGGTCGGTTCCTTCCCTCACCCCCGGGGAACAGGTCGGCGCCCTGATCGAAAACCTGACAAGCCTGATCGAGACGGGAAAATTGGGAAATGGGAACGGGAAGCCCTGGATCGGCGAACTCCAAGCGGTTCAAAAAATGATCGAGAAGGGGAAGGCCAAGAATGCATGCCAGATACTGGAAGCTTTCTGCCATCAAGTTGAACAGCTGATGAAGAACCGCCGGCTTGACGCCCCGAACGGGGAGGCCCTGATCAGCCAGGCCAACGATGTAGGTATTTGCCGGCCGGGACCTTAATCCCTGAATCCGGCTCCGCGAAGATCCCCCTGCCCTCTCCGATGTGGACAGCGGGGGGATTTCTATCCGTGTTTATCCCCGTTCATCCGCGTCCCGATAATAGCCATAAAATGTGAGGAGTGAGGGGGGAAGGGGGAAAGACTCCTCTTGTCGTTTTTGCCCTTTGTTTCTTATCTGTGTTTATCCGTGTTCATCTGTGTCCCGATAAAAGCCGTGAAATGTGAGGTGTGAGTTGTGAGTAGAATCTGTGTTTATCTGTGTCCTATCAATAAAGTCGTTTGGTCGTTGACTTTATTTTTGCCCGGTCATAATCCGCTTTGATCTGCGTTCATCCGCGTCCTGTTAGATCTGAGGAGCTGGAGCCATCCGGATTCCCAGGTTGCATTCCCACAAAAAATAAATTAGCCTGAAAGAAGGGAATTTGGGTTGCCGGTAATTCTGCCTTTTTGGAGGTGGGAAATGAATCCCCTCAGAACCCTTTTGGCATTCTGCTTATGTCTCTTCCTCTCTGGCATGATGACTTCAACAGCCCTGGGGATGGGAAAAGGCGTAGAGCCCCAAAGAATCACCAAGGACCAACTCTTCGCCATGTTGGGAAACCCACGGGTTGTAATCCTCGATGTACGCGAGGGAGACTCATGGGAAAAGAGCAAGTTCAAGATGAAGGGGGCCGTGCGGGAGGACCCCGAAAAGGATATCAAGGACTGGGTCGAAAGATATCCGAAAGACAATACCCTGGTTTTCTATTGCTCCTGACCCAACGAAGCGACCAGTGCCCGGGTGGCACGGAAATTCCTCTCCAGCGGTTATGAGAAAGTCTTCGTCCTCAAGGGCGGCTGGAAGGAATGGAAAAAAATTAAGCTTCCCATGGAACCCAAATAGTCTTCGGTTTTCTACCCTTTTTCGTTCCCCACGATAATCACGCTGATCGTCGCGGATGGAGGAGTGCCCCCGAGGTTATGGGTTAGCCCCAGCCGCGGGTTTTTTACCTGCCGGGACGGTTTACCGGCATTTTTCAGCTGGTCGGCCTTCCCCTGGAGCTGCTTATACTCTTCATAGAGCATGCGGATGCCGCTGGCCCCCAAAGGATGACCGAAGCACTTCAAGCCGCCATCGGTGTTGATGGGCTGCGCACCGTTTATATTAAACCGGCCCGCCTTGACATCCTCGCCGGCTTTTCCGCGCGGGCTGAACTGCAGGTCCTCCATGACTACCAGCTCGGTGATGGAGAAGCAGTCGTGGACCTCCGCCATGCTGACCTCCTCCCGGGGATTTTTGATTCCCGCCTCGGCGTAAGCGGCCAGCCCCGCGCGGTAGGTTTCCTCCACGTGGGCAAAATCATATTTGGGGCTGATCAAACCCTCCCGGGCCACGGAAATCTGCAGGGCCTTGACATAGATCGGGTCAGGCCGGAAGTTTTTGGCCATGTCGGCCCGGCAAATGATCGCGGCGGCCGCCCCGTCGCTCACCCCGCAGCAATCAAAGAGCCCCAGCGGCCAGGCGATGATGGGGGCGTTCAAAACCTGATCCAGGGTGATCTCTCTCTGGAAGTGAGCCTTGGGGTGCAGGGACCCGTTATAATGATTTTTTACCTCGATCATCCCGATGATCTTTTTCCCTTCCTCCGCGCTTAAGCCATACTTGTCAAAATATTTGGTGGCCATCATGGCAAAGCTGCCCGGAGCCGTCCGGCTGTATCCCCTGAAAGTACTCATGCCGTCGGGATATTTTCCGGTGCTGACCTGGGCGGCCGGCAGGCCGCTGTACCCGGAGTCTTTGAACTTCTCGGCACCGAGGGCCAGGGCGATGTCGTAAATCCCCGCCGCCACCCCGTAGCAGGCGTTGCGGAAGGCGTCGGACCCGGTCGCGCAGGCGTTCTGCACCCGGGTAATCGGAATGTAACTCAATTTCAAGGGGGCCGCCAGGGCCTGACCCGTCTCCGCGGAAGAGTCCGTGCCGAACCAGGCCGCCTGGATATCCTTGGGGTCGATCCCGGCGTCTTGATAGGCCTCGTAGGCGGCCTCCACGATCATGTCATCCAAACCCAGGTCCCAATTTTCTCCGAACTTGGTGCATCCCATACCAATGATCGCCACCCGATCTTTGATGCTTCCCATTTCTTTCCCTCCTTAGCAATATATCAATATGAAGTTAGACGATTACCCCACCGGGCGGCATTTCCACCAGTAATTGTGGATGTTGCCCTGTTCCCCGATTTTGCGGAAAGTCATTTCCACCGGGGTCCCAACTTTTACCTCTTCGATGGCCCGGTCCGTCATGTCACACATGATGCGCCCCCCTTGGGGAAAGTCGACCGCGCAGATGGTGGTGGGCGGGTCAACGCTCGCGGCCAGGTTGTCATGGCTGAAGGTGAAGACCTTGCCCACTTCCCG
>Ga0111180_1033_pt1 | contig 52408 bp, 41 predicted proteins | sample DeeMarSWOR324_28_FD_80237 | JGI IMG/M metagenome (GOLD analysis project Ga0111180, IMG submission 80237) | Deltaproteobacteria bacterium SM23_61
CGGGTTACCCCTCACACCTCTCTCTAGCTACTTGGGCGAACTGCCGAACTCCCAAGGCCGGACTTTAACCGGCTAGTCATACGTTATGCACGGCATGCGGACGTAGGTTCAAAGGGGAAAAGGGGGACGTAGGTTCAAAGACAAATTACTATTGACAGTGGAATTGGTTGGCTATAATTTGGGGTCATGCCGAGACAGCCAAGACTGGATGCGCCCGGGACCCTGCATCACGTGATAGGCCGGGGAATTGAAGGAAGTAAAATCTTCCGGAACCGCGTAGACCGGGAGGATTTTCTGGGTCGTTTAGCCAAACTTTGCGAGGATAAGGCATGGAGCGTTTGCGCTTGGGCCTTGCTTGACACGCATTTTCACCTATTGGTTAGGAGTGGGAACCAATCGCTCTCTCATAGTATGCGTAGGCTGCTGACGGGGTATGTGGTTAATTTCAACCGTAGGCACAAGCGTTATGGCCATCTCTTTCAGAACCGGTATAAGTCGATTCTCTGTGAGGAAGATCCTTATCTTTTGGAATTGACTCGGTATATTCATTTAAACCCGCTGAGGGCGGGGATTGTGAAGAATTTGAAGGAGTTGAGATTTTATAATTGGTCTGGGCATTCTGCGATCATGGGCAAGCAGAAGCGGGGGTGGCAAGATGTGGGAACGGTGCTGGGATATTTTGGGCGGAGAAAGAAAAGGGCCATTGCTGCGTATGAGAATTATGTTAGAGAGGGAATTGAGAGGGGGAGGAGGCCGGAGTTAGTGGGAGGGGGGCTGATCCGCAGTTTGGGAGGGTGGTCGCAAGTATTATCCTTACGGAGGAGAGGGGAAGGGATGGCATCGGATGAGCGTATTTTGGGGAGTGGAGATTTCATCGAGCAGGTCTTATCGGAGGCAGAGGAGAAGACGAAGCAGATGCTGGGGTGGAAAGGTAGGGTTGCCGATCTCCAGACCCTATTGTCAATGATATCGAAGAAAGAAGGCGTGGAAGGCCAGAAGGTTCGGGGAGGTGATCGGAAGGGACCGGTGGTAGGTGCACGGAAAGTATTTTGCCAGGTGGCGGTCAAGAGATTAGGGTATTCTGGGGCGGCGGTTGCGCGGTTTTTGGGGGTTACCACGTCATTGGTAAATCGTTATGCCAGTTCTGAGGAAGTGGGTAATCTGGACCAATATCTATAAGTTGCGTTTGAACCTACGTCCCCTTTTTCCGTCCCGTCCCCTTTTTCCGTCCCCTTTTTCCTAATTTTCCCCTCTTTCTGATTTTCTGCTGTTTTCGCACCCGCAACAAAACAGGCTAAAATTTCTTTTCTGCTTGCTTTTCTTGCGCGTTTTCAGACCGCCCATCCCAGATATAGCTTTGTACGACTGCGATTGCTAAAACTGCAAAAGTAAAGGGCGTCCCCAAAACCTATTAACATCTCCCAATCGTTGGGCTTCTTGAAACCAGGCATAGCGTTGACGAATTTTTTGTTCTGGCGTAAGTTCATAGGTGGACATGGGTTGACCTCCTTTCTCTTCGAATTGGCCGCTGTGTCTATACCACAGCTGAAAAGAAAGTGTCACCCATGTCTATTTACAACATATCATTCATAAATTCTTTATTGACAAGATGGTTCGGGTTTGCTAGGTAGGGGAAGGAAAAAAGAAGGGAAAATCGCAACATCTGGCTTATGGTGCACGAGTCGCAGCAGATGAGTGGGCGAGATTTTAAAGAAAGTGGGGAGAACATGAAGCTGGAACCAGAAAAGATGATTGGGATGTACCAGACCATGCTGCGAATTCGCCGGTTTGAGGAAAAGGTCATGGATATGTATGCCCGGCAGTTGATTCCGGGGATTGCCCACCTCTACATCGGCGAAGAAGCAGTGGCTACCGGCGTTTGCGCCAACTTGAAATCCGATGACTACATTACTTCCACCCACCGGGGTCATGGCCATTGCATCGCCAAGGGCGGGGAATTGAAGATCATGATGGCCGAGCTTTTCGGCAAGACCACGGGATATTGCCACGGCAAGGGCGGATCGATGCACATCGCCAACATCGATTTAGGCATCCTGGGTGCCAATGGTATTGTTGCGGCCGGCATGCCGATTGCCGGCGGCGCGGCTTTAGCCATCAAGATGCGTAAAGGCAGCCAGGTGGTGGTCAGCTTTTTTGGGGATGGGGCCTGCAATCAGGGTGCTTTCCACGAGAGTTTAAACCTGGCCGCCGTTTGGAAACTCCCGGTTGTGTTTGTCTGTGAAAACAACCTCTATGGCATATCCGTCGCCGCCAAGCGGGTCGGCTCAATCCAGGATTATTACCTGCGCAAGGCGTCCTACGGGATCGAAGGGTGCAAGGTAGACGGAAACGACCTTCTCGCCGTTTACGAGGCGGCGGGGGAGGCCGTGAGCCGCGCGCGGGAAGGAAAGGGCCCGACCCTCATCGAGTGCAAAACCTACCGCTGGCGCGGCCACTACGAGGGGGAAGCGGACCGGACGTTCCTTTACCGTTCCAAAGAAGAGATCGAAGAGTGGATGAAGAAGTGTCCCATTGATCGCTTCAAAAAATACCTTTTGGAAAAAAAGGTAGCCAAAGAGACGAACCTGAAGAAGATCGACGAGCAAATCCAGGCGGAGATCGAAGAGGCCATCGAATACGCCAAAAACAGTCCCGATCCAAACCCCGAAGACGCTTTAAGAGATGTCTACTGCGAATAAGAGGACAAGTCCATGAGAGAGATCACTTTCGGAGAAGCGATTGTCGAAGCCCTGTACGAAGAAATGAAACGGGATGAGCGGGTTTTCCTGATGGGAGAAGATGTGGGACCCTTCGGAATGATTTACATCGCCAACCCAAAGCTATGGAAGGAATTCGGTGATGAAAGGGTGAAGGATACGCCCATATCAGAAAATGCCATCATCGGATATGCGCTCGGGGCAGCGGTGACGGGGATGCGTCCGGTGGCGGATATCATGTTTTCCGACCTGCTCATGCAGGCCATGGACCAGATTGTGAACCAGACCGCCAAGATCCGTTACATGTTCGGCGGCAACATCAAGGTTCCCCTGACCATCCGGACTTCCATCGGCGGCCTGCGCCGGGCCGCGGCTCAACATTCCCAGAACCTGGAAGCCTTTTTCGTCCATGTTCCAGGGCTAAAGGTGGTCATACCCTCATCCCCTTACTGCGCCAAGGGCTTGCTGAAGACGGCCATCCGCGATGATAATCCGGTGATGTTTTTTGAGCACCAGCAGCTCATGCGGATCAAGGGACCGGTTCCCGAAGAAGAATATACAATTCCTTTGGGCAAGGCGAATGTGGTCCGGGAGGGGAAAGATGTGACCGTAGTGGCGACTTCCCTGATGGTCACCAGAGCGATGAATGCCGCCCAGGAACTGGAAAAGAAGGGAATCCAGGCCGAGGTCATCGACCCCCAGACCTTGAAACCGCTGGACAAAAAGACCATCTTCGACTCCGTGCAGAAAACGGGCCGCCTGCTGATCGTCCACCAGGCATGTAAAACCGGGGGATTCGGCGCGGAGATTGCGGCCATGGTCGCGGAGGAAGGGTTTGAATTCCTCATCGGTCCGATTCGCCGTCTGGGGGCGCTGGATGTCCCGGTTCCCTTCAGCCCGAAATTGGAAGACTATGTGGTCCCGAATGAACAAAAAATCGTCAAAGAAATTTTGGAGATGGTCGGAGCATAGGATAGAAATGGACCCTCAAGGGGAGAAATTCATTCGAGGAGATCGGAATGGCCACAGAGGTAATCATTCCCGCTCTGGGAGTGGTGGTTGAAAGCGCAAAAATCATCCGCTGGTTGAAAAAGGAGGGAGATGCGGTCGTAAAAGGCGAACCCTTGATCGAGATCGAGTCGGAGAAAGTGTCGACAGAGATTATCGCCCCGGCTTCCGGGGTCCTGGGTCCCCTTCTTTACCCGGAGGGGGCCGAAGTGCCGATCACGAAAATCGTCACGGTTGTTCTCGCCCAAGGCGAATCCCTTCCGGATTGGTTCCTCCGCGAAAAAGAAGCCGTGCAAAAGGGTGCCCCGGCACCCGCGGGGGTGACGGTTCCTTCCCCCCCTGCAGAAAAAATCAGCCCCCCCGTGAAGGCCGCGCCCGCGGCGCGCAAACTGGCCGAGAAGAAGGGAATCGATCTCTCGAAGGTGACGCCGACCGGTCCTCATGGCACGATTATGATCAAAGACGTCGAAGCCTATCTGGCTTCGGGAGCGAAGGCAACGGAGGAAAAGCCCATGAGGGCGACGCCGGTGGCCCGAAAAGTAGCAGAGGATCTAAAAGTCACCCTGGCAGGGGTCCCGGGAACCGGGATTCAGGGACGGATCATGAAAGAAGATGTCCTGCGCGCCGCCGGGGCCGGACCGGCTACCCAGCCGGAAGGCATCTGGGGCAAGGTCATTCCCATGAACAGCAAGCGCCAGGTCATCGCCCGGCGCATGGCCCAGAGCGCCTTCACCGCTCCCCACATCTACTTCTTCACGGATGTGAACCTGGACGGTCTGATCCGTCTACGGGACTCGATCTCCGAGGATTTCGAAAAAAGCTTTCAGGCCCGGATATCCATCAATGATTTCCTGATCAAGGCGGTCGCCTTGGCCATTCGGGAGTTTCCGCTACTGAACTCCCGGATCCAGGGAGAAAAGGAGGTCTACGTCAACCCGGAGGTTAACATCGGATTGGCGGTAGCCCTGGATGACGGTCTGATCGTCCCGGCCATCCCTTGCGCCGACCGGTCGGGGCTGGGAGAAATCGCCCGGCTCAGGTCCGATCTGGTGGCCCGGGCCAGGCAGGGGAAACTCACCCATGAAGAGATCGACCGGGGAACCTTCACCATTTCCAGCCTGGCGAATTACGACATCACCTTCTTTACCGCCATTCTCAACCCTCCGCAAAGCGGTATTCTGACCGTAGGGAAGACGCATGAACAGTTCTACCTTGAAAAAGGAAAGATAAAAGCGAGAAAGATCTGCCAGCTGGGGCTGTCGGTGGATCATCGAATCATCGACGGCGCCGTGGCCGCCCAGTTCCTGCAAAAGATCAAAAAGAGCCTGGAAAATCCGTATTATTCCTTCCTGAATCTCTAAGAGGGCAGGATGAGCTCATCATTCAACGGCGAGGGGGACATTTCTGACCCGGGTCTGCCGAGAAGGTCGGGGATGGGAAAGCGTACGGATTTTTCGAAATGAAGGACTTATCATGCGAGCCCTGATCAAGAAAGAGAACAAGCCGGAATGCATGGAGGTGGGGGAGGTCGAGAAGCCGTCCTGCCCGGACGATCATGTGCTCATCCGGGTTCTGGCAGGAGGAGTGTGCGGAACGGACCTCCATATCCGCACGGGCGAATGGATCTGCGGCAGGGTCCCCGTGGTCATGGGCCATGAATTCTCCGGAGAGATCGCCGAACGGGGAAAGAACGTCCAGGGCTTCCAAAAGGGGGATCGGGTGACAGTTGAGCCTCACATCGCCACCTGTGGAGTCTGCGAATACTGCCTGACCGGCCGGCGCCATCTTTGCCCCTCCAAAAAGGGGCTGGGAATCGACACCAACGGTGGTTTTGCCGAATTCGTGGCCGTGGACCCCGTAATCGTACACAAGCTTCCCGCGGCGATCTCCCCCGAAGAAGGGGCCTTGATGGAACCCACAGCCATCGTCTGTCACGGTGTCCTGGTGAAAGGCAGCGTTCGCAGCTGCGACCGGGTAGCGGTGGTCGGACCCGGGCCGATCGGGATCATTGCCGCCCAGGTTACCCGGGCAGTGGGAGCGAAAGAAGTGATTGTGGTGGGAGTCGAAAGAGACCGTGAAATCCGGCTGAAACTCTGCGAGGATCTTGGGTTCGAACCTTTCGTGGCGGAGGACCGGAAAAGAATGGCCCGGATCAAGAGCCGGTACGATGTGGTGGTCGAGGCCGCGGGGGTTTCAAAGGGGATTGGCCTGGCAGTTGATCTGCTGAAGCGAGATGGGCAGATGATCGCCATCGGGATCCCCATGGAAGACCAATCGAGCGTCCCCTGGGCCGAGGCGGTGCGGAAATCGGCAACCATCCACTGCAGCTACAGCTCTTCTTTCTCTGCATGGGAAATGTCTCTCAGCCTGGTGGAGTCGGGGAAGGTTCGATTGAAGCCTCTGATCACCCATGACCTGGATTTGGGGGAATGGAAAAAGGCCTTCGACGTACTGGTGGCCGGAAAGGGAGTCAAAGCCGTCCTGCGGCCTTAGGCAATTTTTCCAACCCCGCAAGGAAGAGAAGACCGGGGAAAGCAATCGACGAAGCTGAGGGGTGAAGTGGCCATCGTGACTGGGGGGAGGGGGGATCGGCAAGGCGATCGCTCCCATGATGGCCCAGGAAGGAGCCGCTGTAGCGGTCCGGAATGTGAATGAGCCTCAGGCTGAAGAAGTGGCCAAAGTGGTTTTTTTCCTGGCCTCCGACGATTCCAGCTAGCTGACCGGTGAAACCATCGACATCCTCCTTTCAGGCCACTCATATTTATAGAAAACTCGTCATCCAAATATCTGTGCTAAATTTATGCCCAAAAGGATCTGTCAAAGAAATTCTCAATCCATGGAGGATTGAGATTGGGAAAATCCGATCGGTCTCATCCGTGGAGATACAGATGAGCCCGAGCCAATTCGTGGAATTCACCAGGCCATCCATCCTCCATCCACGGGCAAAATAACGCCATGAACGAAATCGGAGGCCGGTGAAGCAAGAAAAAGTGCTGCCCCGGCTATTTCCTCGGGTTCTCCCCATCTCCCCATGGGCGTACGACCGGTTATGCTCTTTGAACGAACTGGATCCTTTTGGATGGCTTCGGTTAATTCGGTCACAAAAAAGCTCGGAGCAATTGCATTCACGTTGATCCCTTTACTGGCCCAGTCATTTGCCAAAGCTTTCGTCAAACCAGCAAGGCCGTGCTTTGCGGCGGAATAGGCCAGGACATTTAAACCCCCTTGAAAAGCCAAAACAGATGTAATGTTGATAATTTTGCCGCTCCCTTTCTTAAGCATCACCCGCCCTGCGGCTTGGCTTAGAATAAAAGCAGCCGTGAGGTCAATTTCCAATGTTTCATCCCAGTCTTTGATCGAGTAATCAATGGCTGGCGTTCTTCGAATGATCCCAGCATTGTTTACTAAGATATCCACCGTGCCCATTTTTTCTATGACCCGCGGGATGACCGTCTGGGTCTCATTCCGTTTGGTCAAATCCGCCGAAAGGTGTAAAAATCGCTTTCCGCATTCTGAGACTGACTTTCTAACCTCATCATCTGGAGTGCGGCTAATCACAACAATATCCGCTCCTGCTTCTGCAAATGCCTTGACAATCGATTTCCCAAACCCTTTGGTGCCCCCCGTCACCACAGCAACTTTCTCATCAATTCGAAATTTATCCAGTATCATTTTGATCCCCCCCATGCGTTTAAAGGAGATGACGATGCGGATCACCACTTATACTATAGTCCCCGAAAAAAAAAGGCAAGATTCATTCAAGAAGGCGAAAGTGCTTTTCGCATACCTGACCACAGGATGAAAAGCCTTTAAAAATTTCATGACGCCCAAAGACCCCGTCGTTGGGCCCGCTGATGGCAGACCTGGACAAAACATAATGATCTATAAAGGACTAGAAATCACTCGTGTCCTGAGTCAAGAGTTCGCCGGCGAATTCAAGGCGGGGGAGCCATGGCCCGGGCAAAGGCTCGCTGAGCTTGCTTTCCGATTTATGAAGCCGGAGGAGATTTTGGAAGAGAAGGCACCTGCCGACATGGAGAATCCTATCAATAAAGATCATCCTCAGGGATTCGACATTTCAAAGGCAAGTCATCCATTTGCCATCGAAAAAAGCGGCTATTTCGAAAGGCAATGTTTGGGGGGTTTTTTCTCTTGACACCCAAAAAATTATTATGTATATTCATTTCACTTAAACCCAAGTTTTTGTCAACGAGTGAAAGCCATATTCATCTGCTCGCTTCCCCATAAGTTCCAAATATAAGTTGTGGATGGGTGGTGCCGGTTAAAGAAATCGGTTGTTGCGGCTTTTCAAAATCCCGGGTGCTCTCCTTTCCTCGCAGGGGAATGACTTTTCCGGATGGAAGATGCTCGGAGGGTTGGGGGGGGAAACTGCAGTAACTAAAAAAGAAGGGAGGAGGAGCTTATGAAAGAGAAAAAGAAGGTCAATCGTCGGACATTTCTGAAGAGCGCAGCCGTGGGAATTGGAGGAGCAACGCTGGCGCTCAAGGGAACCGCTAAGGCCGCTCCCGCCAAAAAGGTTTGGAAACTGAAACTCCAGAGCAACTGGACCGGCATCGGCATTGCGGCCCAGGATGAGGCCGCGAAGCTTTTTTGCGAGCGGGTCAACAATCTATCCGGCGGCCGAATCGAGATGAAAAACTACGACGCCGAGGTGCTGCTGGGAATCGGGGAGACCTTCAAGGGGGTCGGCTCCGGGGTGGCGGATGTGGCCGTAACTTCGCCGATTTACCACCGAGGGATCGTTCCCGTCGGCTATTATCTTTGGGCCGTACCTTTCTTCCCCAACGACCATCTGGAATTCATGGAACTCTGGTACCAGGTCCTTGGAGGGAAAGAAATCTGGCGGGAAGCTTACGCCAAGCATGGGGTTATGGGCCTGACCTACGAGTGCTCCGATGAGTGGGGCACCATGGTTTCCACGAAACCGATTCGGAAATTCTCAGACTACAAGGGGCTGAAGGTCAGAGCCTTCGGCATCTGGGCCGATTGGCTGGTCCATAACGGGGCTTCCATCGTCACCGTACCCGGCGGGGAGATCTACACGGCCATCCAAACCAATATCATTGATGCTGCCGCCTTTGGCTGCCCTGACGCGTGGGCCGGCGCCAAGCTTTACGAAGTGTGCAAGTATTTCATCAACCCGTCGATTATCCCCTATGACACCTGTGAGATCATCATGAACCTGAAAACCTTTAAATCCATGCCGCCGGACCTGCAGGAAATCATGCTGTCCGCCTCCAGAATTCATAACCTGGACGTTACCTCGCGGACCATCGTCCAGGACGCAAAGGCCAGAAAAACACTGGCCGATAAGGGCATGGAAACGATAATCCTTCCCGATGGTGAACTTAAAAAGGCGGAGGAATGGTGCTGGAACCGGTTCCTCCAGGTCAAAGGGAAGGATCCTTACATCGACAGGCTGATCAAGGTGTATACAGAAGCCCGTGCCTACCATAAGGCCTACTTCGGCCCCAAGCGATTACCCTGAGCCGGGCGCAAGTTGGGCAACCGGGAGGGGGGAGAATTCCCCCCTCCCCACGAATGGGAGCTGCCAGGTGAAAGCAATCGAATATTTCCTGCGCTACACGGACTGGGTGAACGCCAAATTCGGGTGGTTTGTCGCCTTCCTGATGTGCCCCATGATGTTCATCATGATCTATGAAATCGTAATGAGGTATTTCTTCAACCGGCCTTCGCTATGGGCTTATGAGATTTCCCTTTTTTTGTATGGCGGCTACATCATCTTGGCCGGAGCTTACACGCTGATAACGAAGGGCCACGTCAATGTGGATATCCTCTGGGGTCGCTTTTCCGCAAGAGGTAAGGCTATCCTGGACATAGGCACATTCGGTTTCGTTCTTCTCTATCTCGGGGTGCTCTTCTGGACCTCCCTTGAAGCGACCATCGAATCCTGGAAGATCGGGGAAACGACCATGACTTACTGGGCGCCTCCCTATTACCCCCTGAGGACTACCGTGCCGGTGGGTTGCTTCCTCTTTTTGCTTCAAGCTTTGGCTAAGCTTATCCGGGACATACTGACGGTGATTCACGGGAAAGAGATGTTCCCCACCAGGGTAAAGCTTATCTAAAGACCTATGGAAAGACTTTTGGATTGTGCCGAACCTCTGTCGAAAAGTTTTTCAAAGGGCGAAAGGCGTTAGGAGAGTAAATCCTGGCCGCAGTTGGCACGGGAATTGAGTATACTATTCAGGATTTTTAAGGATCCGACCCATGGTTGATTTAGGACCTGCTTGGCTTACGATCATCTTATTCGGCAGCCTCATGATCCTCCTGGCACTCGGTTTGCCCCTGGTTTTTTCCCTGGGAGGAGTGGCCACCCTGTTCACCATCTTCATTTGGGGCCCCAACTACATGTGCATGGACATGTTTGTGCTGGTGGCCGTTCCCATGTTCATATTCATGGGTGCCATGCTGCAAAGATGCGGGATCGCGGAAGACCTGTACAACATGATGTATCACTGGATGGGGGGTCTCCGGGGAGGGCTGGCCGCGGGGACGGTCCTTATCTGCACCCTCTTTGCCGCCATGGTTGGCATCAGCGGCGCCGCTACCACTTCCATGGGCCTTTTGGCTTTGCCTTCCATGCTCAAGCGGGGCTATCAGAAGGATATCGCCATCGGTTGCATTTCCGCAGGGGGGGCCCTGGGAATCCTGATCCCACCCAGCGTTTTGATGATCGTCCTCGCCCTGTTCGCCAGGCTCTCGGTCGGAAAGCTATTCATCGGGGGGGTTTTCCCCGGACTTCTCTTTTCATTCTTGTTTGTTTCCTACATCCTCATTCGAAGCTATCTCCAAAAAGAGCTGGGCCCAGGGGTGCCGAGCGAGGAGAGACTGCCGACCCGCCAGAAGTTGGCCTTAATTCCCGGACTCATCCTTCCCATTTCCCTGATCATCGTTGTCATGGGGTCCATATTCTTCGGTTTCGCCACACCCAGCGAAGCTTCGGCCATCGGCGCTTTCGGCGCCATCGTAAGCGCCGTGATCAAGCGCCGGCTTAACTGGCCTAACTTCGTGGAAGCGCTATTCGTCTGCCTGCGTCTCAGCGCCATGGTGATCTGGATTGTTTTCGCCGCTTCCGTTTTCACCGCCCTCTATGCCGTAACCGGGGCTGCGGATTTGATCGGCCAATTGCTTCTCAACGTTGGCGGAGGCTGGGCAACCATTATAGCGATGCAAGTCATTTTTTTCATCTTGGGATGTTTCTTTGATCCCACCGGCATTGTCCTTCTCACCACACCGATTTTTTTCCCGGTGGTTATAAAGCTGGGCTTCGATCCTTTATGGTTCGGGGTGCTCTTCGTCATCAATATGGAGATGGCTTTCTTGACCCCCCCTTTTGGTTTTAACCTATTTTATATGAAGGCGGTGGTTCCTCCGGGGGTAACCATGGGGGACATCTACAGATCGATTATCCCCTTCGTAGCCCTTCAAATTCTCGGCCTCATTATCTGCATGATATTCCCGGAGATCGTTACCTGGCTCCCGAACCTGATGCTGGGAAAAGAATAGAAGCGGGGAAATGGGGCGCAATGCAAAGCAATGCAGGGCCCCAAAATCACGGGGAAGGCAAATCAGCAATGAATCATCGCCCCCTTCGGGCGAATTCAGGGATCCTTTCTGCCCAGGGTTGGGCTTTTTGGGCTCTCCGGCGAATCTTTCACTCCGACGATCTCAGTCCCGAATCGTTGCCGTCATCCGATATGCCCACCTGCAGGCAGTTTTCCTGTTAACCGATTTCCAGAATCAGGGGATCAGGTGAAATAAAAAGAAGTTTCGCCTCCCTTTTTTGGGGGGAGGAGAAAAATGCTCTCCGAAGTTATAAAGCTGGCGGAAAAAATAAGGGAAACCGAGCGCCGGGTGGACATCCAACGGGCGCTGATCGCCACGCGTGTCCATGGGGCCACCGAAGGGGAAGCCATGATGATCCGGAGGGCGAAAGTCTTGGCTGGGGTCCTCTCAGAAATGGACATTCGAATTGAAGATGGAGAGCTCGTCGTCGGCAATCAAGCCTGCTGCCCGAAAGCGGCGCCCCTTTTTCCGGAATATGCCCAGGATTGGATCTTATCCCAAATGGACACCTTTGCCACCCGTCCCGGCGACAAGTTCCAACTCCACGAAAAGGATAAGGCTCTTCTGAGAAAGGTCCTCCCCTATTGGGAAAGACGATCGCTCCGCGATGCCTGGCGGACAGGCTTACCCGAGGAAACTTTGGCTGCAGCAGAAAAGGGCGTGATCGCCAACGAGAATTATTCCATGTCGGGGCCGGGCCATCTAGTCCCGGATTATCCGAAATTACTGCGCCTGGGGCTGAAGGGAATCAAAGAAGAAATCGATCATTATGAAGCCCAATTCGGCGGCAACCCCCCGCGAGAAAAACTGGATTTCTACCACGCCTGCCGAATGGTGTGCGATGCCGCCATCGCCTTCGCCCGCCGCTATAGCCGACTGGCCGAAGAGCTGGCCAAAAATACCGCCAGCGCTTCACGGCAAGCTCAATTGAGGACCATCGCCCGGATTTGCCGGCAGGTTCCCGAAGGACCGGCGGTTCATTTCTGGGAGGCTCTGCAATCCGTGTGGTTCATCCAACTGATGATTCAAATCGAATCGAACGGCTTAGCAATCGCCTTGGGGCGATTCGACCAATACATGTATCCTTTTTACCGGCGGGATATGGATTCCGGCCGTTTGACCCGGGATGAAGCGCTGAACCTGCTGGGTTCCTTTTTCTGCAAATTATCCGAAATCAACAAAATTTACTCCAATGAAGGGGCACGACTTCTGGCCGGCCCGGCTCATGGACAAGCCCTAACCCTGGGGGGAATCCTGGCGGCTGGCGAAGAAGGAACCAACGAACTCACCTACCTCTGCCTGGAGGCCGATTCTGCAATCCGCCTTGTCCAGCCCGACCTGGCATTCCGCATCAACGATTCTACCCCCCAGGATCTCCTTCTTAAATTTGGGGAGGTCACCCGTTCGGGACTGGGCAAGCATAAGGTATTCGGTGACCGGTTGGTAATCGATTCTTTAATCCAGTGCGGCGTGGATCCAATGGAGGCCCGGGAATGGGGGGCGCTGGGATGTTCTGAGCCAGTCATATGCGGGATGACCAACAGCTGGGGAAATTCGGGACACCTGAGCCTGCCAAAATGCCTGGAAATGGCCCTGAATGACGGACGTTGCCGGTTAACGGGCAGGCAATTAGGACCGGGCACGGGCGACCCGCGGCAGTTTGCCTCTTTCACCGACCTGATGAATGCCTTTGGCAAGCAGCTCCAATATTTTTCAACCCAGCTGGTAACCTACAACAATCTTCTGGACCAGCTTCATGCCCATATGTTGCCGCTGCCTTTCGTCTCTCTCTTTATTTCTGATTGCCTGGCTCGGGGGTTGGAATTTAACGCCGGGGGGGCCAAATATAATTTCACCTCTCCGCTGGGGGTCGGACTTATTACCACTGCCGACTCTCTGGCCGCCATCAAAAAAATGGTCTTTGAAGAAAAAGCGATCTCCCTGTCCCAGCTTATCGATGCCTTGGATCATAACTTTGAAGGTCAGGAGTACCTGAGGCAAATGCTCATCAACCGGGCTCCCAAATTCGGTAACGATGAGGATTACGTCGACCTTCTTGCCAATGAGGTGCTCCACCTGTGGGCGGATAGCCTAAAAGGACATACGAATCCGCGGGGGGGCTCCTGGATTCCTTCCCTTTACACCCTGACGGCCAATATCGGATTCGGGGAGCGGTGCGGCGCCACTCCCGATGGACGGAAAGCTCGTGAACCCTTCAATGATAATATCTCACCCGTTCATGGAAGGGAGCGCAAAGGCCCTACAGCGGTGGCCAGATCCGTGGGAAAGCTTGACCTGGTGCGCATCGCTCACGGAGCCATCCTCAACATGCGGTTCAGCCCCTCAATGCTCCACGGCGATGAAAACTTAGCCAAATTCGCCGACTTCATTCGTGGCTTCGTGCGCCTGGGAGGTTGGCACAATCAGTTCAACGTGGTCCGCACCGAGACATTGCGAGACGCCCAGAAACGTCCGGAACAGTACCGTGGGTTGGTGATCCGCGTATCCGGCTATAGTGCCCTATTCGTGGAGCTGAGCCCGGAGGTGCAGGAGGATATCATCGCCCGGGTCGAATATTCATGAGCGCAAGGCAAGGCCTTATCTTTGATATCCAACGCTATTCCGTTCATGACGGTCCGGGCATCAGAACCCTGGTTTTTCTAAAAGGTTGCCCTCTCCGATGCCTCTGGTGTTCCAACCCGGAAGGCCAGGAAACGAAGCCGGAACTTGCCTTTCGCCGGACCCTGTGTATCGGTTGCGGCGCATGCGTGGATGTTTGTGGCAGCGGGGCGATCCTTTTGAAGGATCACCGGGTAGAAATCAACCGCAGGAAATGTACCCTCTGCGGGGAATGTACCCGCGTATGCCCCTCGGAAGCCCTCTCCATGATCGGAAGATGGGTAACCGCAGACCAGATCTTGGACGAGGTTGAACGCGATCGGGTCTTCTATGAAGCATCTCAGGGAGGCATCACCGTATCGGGCGGCGAGCCCCTCATGCAGGCCTGCTTTACGGAGGCGTTACTGAAAGCTTGCAAAGCCAGGGGAATCGCAACCGCGATAGAAACCTCTGGGTATGCTTCCTGGGAATCCATGGAGCAGGTCATCCAGCATACCGATTCGGTCCTTTACGATATCAAGCAGTTGGATGCTTTGCGGCATCACCAGTTTACCGGTTTTTCCAACCAGCTGATCTTGGAGAACGCCAGAAGAATTGCGGGCTCCGGGTTTCCGCTGTTCATTCGCTATCCGGTCATACCCGGATTCAACGATGACCCTAAAGACATGGACGCCCTGTTCCATTTTACAAAAACCCTGCCCGGGGTTAGGCATCTTGACCTGCTCCCCTATCATCGCCTGGGAGAATCCAAGTATGCCATGCTGGGTAGAGATTATCCTTTGGGGGAGCTGAAACCTCCGACCGGGCAATGCCTGGAAAGTCTGGCCCAAGCGGCCAAGAAGAGGGGTTTGGAGGTTCGGGTCCTCCTATAGGGGGAAAGCGCGGCCTCAGGTTTATCGGGCATGGATCTGCGGATTTCTTGCGGATATTCGGGAAGGGACACGGGGCAAACCCGTCCTTTTGTCCGTTCGGGGTCTTGTGGGGTTTGTCTTCAGGAAAAAAACGAGGTTCTGATTTTTTATCCAGAAAAAAGAAAGGAGAGGCAGAATGAGTAAAGTGAGAGGTTGGGTCATGCTGGAACCGGGCAAGATGGAGATGCAGAAATTCGACCTTCCCAAAATCCCCGAGGATAGTGCGCTTTTAAAGGTCGAAGCCTGTGGCCTCTGCGGGAGTGATCTCCACGCCTTTCGAGGAAGGATGAAGACCGCGCCTTTTCCTTTGATTCCGGGCCACGAATTCATTGGTACCCTGGTCGAGGTGGGAAAGACGGCAAGCGAAAAGATGGCCATCGTTGGCGGAGGAACCATCAAGGAAGGAGACCGGGTAGCCATCGCTCCGAGTTCCCTGGCCTGCGGCCGCTGCTGGTTCTGTCTGCATATGCCCCATCGGCCCTCCCTCTGCACCACCCGCACCATTTACGGCTTTAACTCGATCAAAAATCCCCCCAGCATCTGGGGAGGCTATGCCGAGTACATCTACCTGCATCCCAAGACTTGGGTCTTCAAACTGCCCGAGGGAATATCGATGGAAAAAGCGGTCCAGACTGAACCCATGGCCACGGGTCTCAGGGCGGTCGAACGGGCCTATCAACCGGGAGAACCTTTCGCCGGGCAGGGCTACGGGGTTGGCAGTCGGGCCATGGTCCTGGGAGCCGGACCCATCGGACTCATGGTCATTCTCGCTCTGCGTTTCAGCGGGGCGAAACTGGTGATCGCCCAGGATTTGATCGAGAGTCGCTTGACGATGGCCAAACGGATGGGCGCGGACATCACCGTCAATGCAAAGCTCCCCCTGGAACAGAGGATCAAACAAGTTCAGGAAATCACCGACGGAGTGGGACCCGATGTGGTGATCGAGGCAGCCGGTGTCCCGCAGGCCTTTAAAGAATCCCTGACCTTTGTACGCCGCGGCGGCAAGCTCGTGGAGGTGGGTCATTATACCGATCCCGGGCCTATCGATATCAACCCCTGGGTCGTCTGCAATAAAGATGTGGACCTTCATGGGTCATGGGCTTATCCGGCCATCATCTTCAAGGATGCCCTGACCGTATTGGCCAAAACCCCCTATCCGGTGGAAGAAGTGGTGACCCACAAGGTCTCCATGGATGACCTGCCCAAGGGGATGGACCTCCTCGGGAAGGAAGGAGTGGGGAAGGTAGTGGTTACACCCTAAATGCAGGGTCCGGCGTGGGGTCGAATGACTTTCGAAGTAACCTCGCCCTTCTCAAAAAATTGGGAAGGGCGATTTTTTTTGAGGCGATCCATTGCCATTATTTTTGCGGTGGTGATGAAACGGCAGGTGGGGGGATCCACGTCGATGCAGCCAATGGTATCCGCCGATTCCGAAATCCTTGGATTCCACAGATGAGGCCAAGGAGCTAGAAGCGGTTACATGCCCATTCTGCTTCTCTTCTCCTGAAGTTCCTGCATGGGAAGCACGAAGACCTTTTCCGGACAAACTTCCACACAGCAAAAGCAGCTCAAACATTTTTCGGGATCGATCCCCGGATGGGGCTCTATGAAAACGGCCCCTGACGGACAAGCCGATAGGCAATCTCCGCACCGGTTGCACAAGGCCGGGTTACAAAGCGGCCTCACCCTCCCGAGATCCGCCCACCACTCCATGTATTGTTCGGCATTGGCCGCATAGGAAGATTTCTTCCCCGGGGTGTTTGCCGTATACGTGGAAGGGTGAACAAAATCCTCAATCACTTCCATGGGGCCTTCCGTTTCGACACGGTCAAGGTCGAAATGAACCAGGCCTTTCTTTGCCGCCCAGATCATCCGGGCACAAACGGCGTCCACGGCGACGCCATCCTTCCCCGCTATGATCCGGCCCACCTCCCGGGGCTTTCCATCGGTGGGACCCTCTCCTTCCATCGCCAAAATCCCATCCACAATATTCAAATCCGGGATTCTCCAGCGATAAAGATCTACAAAGAATTCGGTCAACCTCTTTACGTGTCCGGAAAGAGCGTGCATCCTGGCCTTGTAATTTGCCGGAATCAATCCAAAAGAGTTCTTCAGGCAGCAGGTCATCCCGGCTAAACGATGGGTCTTCAATTTGGGAACGCTGATGAAAATATCGCTGTCCACGAAAAATTTGGAAATGGGAACCGGATAGCCTCCGATCTCAAAAAGCCTGGCTTCCCGGCTGATATCAACCATGTAAGGACCACAGGCCTTTTCCATCCCGGTTACCCGGTAGAGGGTCTGGACATCAATCCCGTTATCTCCGATCCCCGGCCGTCCGCCTTTCCTCTGGACCTCTTCGGCGATCGCCCTGATCAAAGCCGGGTGGGTTGTGGCCGCCATTTCGGGGGGCGAAGGTACCACCAGATTCGGCTTGATAAAGACCTTCTTGCCTTGAAGATCCAGCGGAAATATTTCGAATATCTCTCGAATGATCGGGGTAAGGCTTTCGTAGGTTGCCTTCCGAATCACAACTTTAGACATCCGCACAGACCCCCTGTATTCAGTTTGATCTACCTTTTCCCCACCATAAGCCGATGGGACAAAAATCGCGTAAAGAAAAGGGATTGTCAAGCTAAATCTTGGCTGGGATTCGTTTTCCAGTATAACCTCCTTGCCCCTTTGGGGGCGCCGTGCTGTATGACTTGCAACGGGTCAATCGGTTGCCTTGACTTTACCGGTGTACGGGTATATATATTTCCGAGGAAACAGGGGGATGGTTGTTTATGGGGTAATGAATCATTGAAGGAACCGCTTACCGGCCAAAAAGAAAAGGAAAAGGAAATGCGACCCTCAAAAACCAATGACCAAAAAGAGAAATGGATTCACAGCGCCTGCGCCATGTGCCTAGCAGCTCCCATGAAGGTTCGGGTGAGGAATCATCGAATCATTGAGGTCCGGGGAGAAGACATCCCCGGTTTTCATGGAAAATTGTGTGGAAAAGCCATGGCGGGAATCGGGGGAAGGATCTATGCGCCGGATAGAATCCTTTACCCGCTGAAGAGGATCGGCGAAAGGGGAGAGGGGAAGTTTGTCAGGTGCAGCTGGGAAGAAGTGATTGAAGCAGTGGCGGCGAAAGTCAAGGAATATACGGATGGGGGACATCCAGAATTTTTTGAGATCTGGTGGGGTTGTCCGGTCCAGACGGATAACATCTTTTTCTTGCACTACTGGGCGGCGGTGATGAGAGCCGGTATATCTTATTTACACGGCCAGATCTGTTTTGGAGACCATCTTGTCGAAAAAACGGTAACCTTCGGAAGAAACCATGGACAGTATCTTCTTCAAGGAACAAGCGATTTATCCCGCACCAGATATGCAGTGATTGCCGGACAGAATTTCCCGGGCACCTCGCGAGAAGGCGGAGGGAGCTGTGCAGCAAACTGCTACTCCCTATTCCTGAAAGCAAGGGAAAACGGATGCAAATTCGTAAGCATTGATCCCAAGTTGGCGGACTCCACACCCTGGTGCAATGAGTGGGTACCGATCCGGCCGGGGAGCGATGCAAATTTCGCTTTAAGTATCGCCAATACCTTAATCAAGGAAAAGCTCTATGATGAGGATTTTCTTCTCAAATACACCAACGCCCCTCAATTAATTAAAGAGGATGGTCGGCCGTTAAGAGATAAGGACGGAAATTACCTGGCCTGGGATGCCAAGGTTGAATCGCCCAAGCCTTTGCCGGCAGCAGGCGAGGGGAATGGATTGACCCTGGGTTTGGGGAAGACATTTGATGTAGCCCTGGAGGGACAGATCGTAAAATGCAAAACCGCCCTGGAAATGTTCGCCGAAGAAGCAAAGAAACATCCCCCCGAAAACACGGATTTTCCCGACAAAACGGTTGAGATCGCCAGAAACCTGGGAACCCAAAAACCATCGGTTATCTTTTTCCCGGGTTTTACCTCAGGGAGGTATCCGAATTGGTTCCAGGTCTTGAGAGCCTATAGCGCCACCAATCTGCTCCTGGGAAATTTCGAGCGGCCGGGCGGATTTTACATCACCAAAAAAAGATTTCAGTTTGCCGAGAGGAGGCTGAATATCGGGGTTGGCTGGCCCGAGCCACCGGAAGTGCCGGAATACCGTGAAGGAATCACCTTCGTTCCCGGACCGCAGGGCAACATGATGGAGGTTCAGGCGATTGATAAGGAGCCTTGCTACAAGGATCCCCCCGATTTTCACCCTGACACCGTGGCTCTCCCCTGGCTCCATTTTGAGGCCATCGAAAAGGGCAAGGTGAAGGCGGTACTCTCGACTGCGGAAAATGCCGCAGTGACCCAGCCGGACGCAAAATATGTCTGGGACTGCCTGAAGAAGCTGGACCTTATTATCGTGGGCGAACAGGTCCCCAAGGAGTTTGTGGACCTGGCTGATTATGTACTACCCGAGGCATCCTTTTTGGAAAGGTCCCACCTTTATGGGTACAGTTCGATCGGCTTGAACGACAAAGAAGTTTTGGTCACCTATATGAGATCCCCGGCGATCCCCCCGCAAGGGGAATCGAAGCCCATCAGCTGGTTCCTTAGCGAGGTGGCGAAAAGGGTGGGCAAGGAAGAATATTTCGAAAAGCTTGACCTGGATTTTGAATGGTGGGATCGGGCCCTTAAAAAGGCGGGTCTGTATCCCCGGGTAACAGCGAAGAAGCTGGCTGAAAAAGGCCCGTATGTGGAAGAACATCCCATGACCTATAATATCCTCTACAAGCCCATCGCCACCCGGAGTGGGCGCTTTGAAATATATTCCAACGAATTGGCCGAGGACTGCTACCACAACCAGAAATCGAGGTGGTATCGTTCTCCCTACGTGTCTCCCCTGCCCATTCACATCCCCCTCGCTGGACCGCAGGGGGACGATGAATTCTATCTGATCTGCGGCAAGGCGACGTGGCATCAGAAAAGCGCCACCCAACACGAGCGCTACCTGATGGAAGATGCCATCGAAGGAGATTGCTCGTATTCTTCCATATACCTCAATACCGCCAGGGCCCAAAAGCTGGGCATACAAACCGGCGATTGGGTTGAAGTGGAGTGCATCGGCCCGACGAAGAAAGATGACCCCTGCGTGCTGCAAGAGACAGCCATCGGCAGGAGGGAAAAAGCAAGAGTTAAGGTCACGGAGGGGCTCCATCCCGCGGGGGCCTGGGTTTTTTTCGCTTCCGGCCACAAATCACCGTCGATGCTCCCAAAGGTCAGGGAAAGCCTTACCTATAATTGGCTTTTGCCGCTCAGTGTAGCGCCTTATGCGGCGGGAACGAGCAAGAATTATTCCATTGTCAGAATATCAAAGCTAGACGAGGGGATAAGAAAAAATGGCTAAATATGGAATGGTGATAGACCTGAACCGGTGCATACGGTCAAGAACGTGCTACGTTGCCTGCAAGAAAGAACACAACATCCTGGCTCATCCACGGGATGAAGGGCACCCCTATGAATATTACCGTCTCCGGTACGTTGAGTGGGAATGGGGAAAGTACCCCCTCGTAAAAAGAGCCTTTATTCCCATGCTCTGCATGCATTGTGAAGACCCGATCTGCATGAGATTCTGCCCGGTGGGGGCCATAAAGAAAAGGAAGGATGGAATCACCAAAATAGACAAGGGACTTTGCAATGGTTGCGGCGTGTGCACGGCGGTCTGTCCCTATGGAGCATTATACATGGGACCGGATGGCAAGGCAGACGGGTGTGATTTCTGCAGTGCCAGACTGGACGCCGGGTTGCAACCGAGATGCGTGGAGGAATGCCCCTCGGGGACGAAAGGAGCCTTCTTATTCGGCGACCTGGGGAACCCCAAAAGTGGTGTTTCTAGGCTCGTCAAATCGGGCCGGGCGAAACCTCTCCTCCTGGGAGATACGAAGCGTACGAGGGTATATTACCTTCCATCCGAAAATGAGCCCGGCTGGGAGCAGCTGCCGGTGGACCCGGGCTTTCTGCAGGCTTTGGATAAAAGAAGAAGGGACTTACCCGCAGTGAAGGGGGTCCTGTAAGAGAAGTCCCTGAAAGGGGAAAGCGCTGGATCAGTCCCCGAGCAAAGCCATGGGGGTCTTGACCGCCATGGTCTCGATCTCGCTATCCTTGAAACCTGCCTCGGCTAACCGTTGCAAATAATCCTTCATCGCGGCCACGGGATGAATATTTCTTGCCTGGCCGAAGTCGGTTCCCAAAACGGTTGATTCCACTCCCACCGCCCGAATATTTTTCACAATGACTTCAAACGGCAAAAACCCCCCAACCGCCTTGGTAGATTCCGTTGTCAAAACGAAGCAGCGCTCGAAAAATACCCCTTTCCGGGCCAGGGCAATCTGGTCATCCAAGCCGAGCGGGGCCATATACTCGGGATGGGTAGCCAGGATCCGTTTCACCCCCATCTGCCTGGCGGCGTCCGCCAGGGAATGGGTCTCCGGGACAGATAGATGTCCGGTTCCAAGAATGGTTTTACTGGCGGCCAGGATTTCAAGGATGGTCCAGACTTCCGCCACGATTTTTCCCTTTTCGTCGAAAATCGATATGCCCCGGCCATCCTTTGACCAGGGCCAGGGATCGCCGGGTTGAACTTTCATACTGGCAGGGGGAGAGGCGCCCCCGTGGGCCTGGTTAAAAGCAATCCGGTCCTGGAGGGGTATATGGGCCCTTTGATAATTCAGCGTGTACTCCGCCGACAGAGAGGGCATCCAGACTTCCTTCGCCCCCAGGCGCACGTAGGAATCCACGGCAAAAGGGTTCAATCCGCCGATGGGAAAATTCAGGGTTACGCTCCCGAATACCCGGATGCCGGGAACCATCTGGTTCAGGAGGTAGGCCCGTTCCACCGTAGAACCCAGATGAGATTTCAGGACCAACCCCCCCATCCCCGCCTCCGCCGCAGTCTTCGCCAGTTCCAAATCATCCGTCTTGCGGGGAGCAATATCAGGGGCGGTGTGGACATGCATGTCAATGGTTCCGCGAGTGAGGTCTGTTTTCATGTTCGGCCTCGTAAATTGGGTCTTGGCATTCCATTCCTTGATCATAGGAGTCGTATGAAACGGGGTAATCGAGGAAAAAACGAGAAGCAGGCCAGGGCGAGAATCTCCATTACCAAAATTCACCCTATCCCCCGGCAGATCTCCTTTAAGGCAACATCAAGGGGTCAAATTTTGTTAAGACCTGAGTTCGTTCTCGGCCAAATGCGGAAAACAAGAGGGAAACTCTCTTTTTGGCAGTAAGAATATATTAGAAGGTCATTGGGTGTCAACTGATTTTGGGCCCGACCTCTGTATTGCCTGATTCGCAAGGAGAAAGATTCTTTCCTTGTCCTGCTGCTCTTGCTATGCTATAAGGCGAATCTAATGGAGAGAGGCTATGGCCTGCGTGCTCGTGACGGGGGGTGCGGGGTTTCTGGGGACCGCAGTGGTGCGACGTCTCGCCCGGCGGGGCGATCGGGTGATCGTCCTGGACAATTTCCAGGCGGGGGGCTCCGAAAATCTGGGAGGGCTCGGGTCCAACGTGGCCGTGTTCAGCGGTGATATGACCGATCTGGACGGGCTCCTCGCCCTCATCCGAAAACACCGGGTCCAGCGGATCATCCATGCCGCGGCGATCGTGAGCACGCTTCCTTCTCTCTCTGCCCCCAGTTATGTGACCCGGGTAAACATCGAAGGGACGCTCAACGTGCTGGAGGCCATGCGCCTGGGCGACGTGGAACGGGCGGTGCACATCTCCTCCGAGGAAACCTACGGCGCTTTCCGGCACGAGCCGGCCGACGAAGAACACCCCGTGGCCCCCATCGCTCCCTACGGGATCAGCAAGGTCGCTTCGGAGCAGCTGGGCCGTTTCTACCGGACGGTGTACAAGACGGACTTCATCAGCGTCCGTACCTCATGGGTGTACGGGCCTGGTTTTCCCCGCCAGCGGATTCCCCGGACCTTGATCGAAGCGGCGCTGGCCGGACGTCCGTTGCACCTCTCCTGCGGGGGAGAAGCGCGGATCGACCACACGTACCTTGACGACTGCGTGGAGGGCATCCTGCTGGCCCTGGATCACCCGGTACATCCCTTCGACGTGTACAACGTCGCCAGCGGCGAGGCCTGGTCCACCGCCGAGATGGTCGCCCTGGTGAAAGAACTTATCCCCGGCGCCGACCTGTCCGTGGGCCCGGGCCCGCTCTGGTACGACGACGGGCTGGTGGTCCCCCCCAAGGGCGCGCTGGACTTGAGCCGGGCCAAGAGGGTTCTCGGCTACCAGCCGAAATATGACCTCCGCCGGGGGCTGGCGAGCTACATCGAATGGTACCGCCGCGGCCAGCTGCCGCGGGAAAACTGAGCAAGGGAGGCATCGATGCCCAAGGGAAGGAAGCCCAAAGCCAAGGTGATGCGTATCGAAGAGGCCTTCTGGGAGCAGCCGCCGGCACACTATGCCGCCTTCTCCAAGATGCTGGTTCACCCGACCAATGCGGACACGCGTTATTTCGACTTCCGCATCTCCAGCTACCAACCGAAAGGGTACGCCGAAGTGCACGTTCACAAGGTCGCGGAGAACCTCTACTATATTCTCCAGGGCCGGGGGATGGTGGAGTTGGACGGAAAAAAACACCTCGTCGAGCCCCACATGGTCATCCATATTCCCCCGGGGGTCCGCCATGGGATCTTCAACACCGGCCTTGAGGATCTGATCTTCGTCGTCGTGGCCTCGCCGCCCAGCGACATGCCCGCGGTGAAACCCGGCCGGGGCCGCAGGAGGTAAGCGGGGGAGGGTTAGGGGGGAAGCGGAGGGGGCGTCGTCGAGAATTCCTTTGAGAGAAGGTGAAAAGGTGGTATCGATTCCGGCGAAATGGGATGAGGAATACGAACTGGTTGTCCTCGGTGCTGGAGCGGGCGGCATGACCGCAGCGCTGGTGGCCTCGATCGAGGGCTTGCGCACCCTCCTCATCGAGAAGAGCGATCAGGTAGGCGGGACCACGGCGTATTCTTCGGGAACGGTGTGGATTCCGAACAATGGGCAACAGCGTCAACTCGGGGCCACGGACGATGCCGCGGTGGCGCTCGAGTACCTGGATGCCCTGGTTGGGAACCGGGCCAGCCGCGAGCTCCGCGAGGCCTTCATCGCCGCGGGGCCTGGAATGCTGGACTATCTCGCCCAGCACACCGATGTCGGATTCCGGGTCTACAGCCAGCTGCCGGACTACCGGCAGGACTTAGCGGGGGCCACCTTGGGCGGACGGCCGCTGGAGCCCCTCCCGTTTGACGGCCGGGCGCTGGGGAAAGATTTCGATCGGGTCCGCTGGCCCATCCCGGAGCTCATGCTCTTTGGCGGGATGATGGTGACCCGCGGAGAGGCGGCGCGCCTGTTGCGCATCGGCAGGTCCTGGGACGCTTTTTGGCTGGGAGCGAATCTGGTCTCCCGTTTTGTTTTCGATCGGCTGCGCTACAAGCGCGGAACGCGCCTTGTGCTGGGGAATGCGCTGACGGCGAGACTCTTCAGGAACTTGCTCGATCGGCGCGTCGGGGTATGGTTCTCGACCAAGACCAAGCGGCTAATCCTGGAGCAGGGGCGGGTGTGCGGCCTGGCGGCCGAGCGCGACGGGTGGGAAGTGCGCGTGCACGCCTCCCGGGGCGTCGTCCTGGCGGGCGGGGGGTTCCCTGCCAGCCCGGAGTTGCGGGAGCGCTACTTTCCCAAACCGGTGGCCGAGTACACTTCGGCCTTCGAGGGCTGCGTGGGCGACACCCTGCTGATGGCCCAGGAGATCGGCGCTTCGCTCGGCCCGCTGGGAGAGGACAACTCGCTGTGGTTTCCCAGCTCGATTGCCACCCGTAAGGACGGCTCCACGGCGGTGTATCCGCACATCGTCCTGGATCGCGCCAAACCGGGGCTCGTGGCGGTAAACGCCGCCGGGAGGCGATTTGTCAACGAGGCGGTCTCGTACCACGAATTCACCCGAGCGATGTATCGTTCCCATCGGGAAGTCGCGACCATTCCCGCCTGGCTGGTCTGCGACCGCCGGTTCATCTGGAAGTATGGCCTCGGGATGATCAGGCCCATGACGCCCTTCTTGCGGGGGTATGTCAAGCGAAGCTACCTCAAGGTTGCCGACTCGATCGAGGGGCTGGCCCGGACCATCGGAGTGGATGCGGGGGGACTGGGGGAGACGATCCGGGCGCACAATGAGTTTGCCCGGACCGGGGTGGACGCCCAATTCGGGAAGGGGGAAAACGCTTACGACCGCTCCTGGGGCGACCCGGCCCACCTGCCCAACCCATGCCTTGGGCCGATCCAGCGCGCTCCGTTTTTTGCCGTGCCAGTGGTTCCCACCCCCCTCGGCACGAGCCTCGGGTTGCTCACCGACGCCCATGCCCAGGTGCTCGACCGCTCCGGCCGCCCCATCTCCGGCCTTTATGCCTGCGGGAATGACCAGCATTCTGCCGTGGGTGGAGAATATCCGGGAGCCGGGGCCGAACTGGGCCTGGCCATGGTCTTCGGGTTTCTTGCGGCCAGGCACGCTGCGGGGGGCAGCCTTGGAAGATGATCCGAGGCGGGGGAGATCCCGGCGGAAACGTGCCCGCAGATGCCTCGAGCAGCCGAGTGAACACCATTACCTGAAAGGAGATCACCCATGAGCGGGAACGCCCGGCAGCCGGCTCGCGTTGCGTCCACATCGAAAGGAGCCGCTTACATCGCCGATTTCCTGATCCAACAAAAGGTACCCTATATCTTCGGCCTTTGCGGCCATGGCATTCTTGGCCTTCTCGATGGCCTGTTTGATCGGCAGGGGGAGATCAAGACGCTATCCGTGCATCACGAATCGGTCTCCGCATTCATGGCCGATGCTTACTTTCGTGTCGCCCAGAGGCCCGTCGCGACGTTTACCTCCTGCGGCCCCGGATCGGCCAACATCGTGGTTGCGGTCGCAGCGGCCTTTGCCGACTCCTCCGCCATGCTCAACATCACCGGAAATGTGCCCACCGGCCAGTGGAATCGGGGTCCCTTCCAGGAAACCGGCCGATATTTCCAGGGCGACTTTATCAATGTCCTGCGTCCCTACGTGAAGCGGAGCTTCCAGCCCACGCGTTCCGAGATGCTTCCGCTGGCCCTCCGCCAGGCGTTTGCCCTCATGACCAACGGTCGGCCGGGACCGGTGCACATCGACGTCCCCCTGAATGTCTTCGTGGAGCCCGTGGATGAAGAGGCTGCCCGGCGCGAAGACCTTTGGCCGGAGGCCCGATGGTCCCGTCCGGCAGGGGACCCCCGGGCGATCGGCGAAGCGGCCGGCCTCCTGGCGGAGGCCGAGCGTCCGGTCATCGTGGCCGGGCATGGGGTCGAGCTCAGCAATGCGGAGCCGGCGCTCCAGGCGTACGCGGAGGCCATATCCATCCCCGTGGCAACGACCCCCTTCGGCAAGGGCGTTTTCGACGCCCGCCATCCGCTCAGCCTGGGGGTAACCGGACGGAACGGTCCCTACATGGCCAACGCCGCCTGCCGCAATGCCGACGTCATTCTGGCGCTGGGCACCCGCTTTGATGATCGCGCGACCAGCGCCTGGCTGCCCGGTTTCACGTACCGCATTCCACCCAGCAAGCTCATCCACGTGGACATTGATTCCAACGAGATCGGCCGCAACTTCCAGCCGGCGGTCGGGATCATCGCCGACGCACGGCTCGCCCTCGAGCAGTTGCTTTCCCACCGGACCGAGCCCGGGAATCGGCGGGAAGGATGGCTCCGGCGCATCGAAGGCTGGAGGAAGAAGTGGGACGAGGCCACCCGGCCCCCGCGCACCTCGGATGCCGTGCCGATCCGCCCCGAACGCGTCGTCGCCGACGTCCGGAAAGTCGTCCCGGAAGACGGCATCGTACTGGTCGACGTGGGCGTGCACCACAACTGGATGGTGGCGGAATACGATGCCTGGAAGCCACGGACGCTGCTCCAGACCTGGGGATATGCCTCCATGGGCTTCGGCGTGGCCGGTCCTCTGGGGGCGAAGCTTGCCGCTCCCGACCGGCCCGTGGTGACGGTCTGCGGCGACGGCGGCTTCGTCATGAACGCAAGCGCCGTGCTCACCGCGGTGGAACACGAGATTCCCGTGGTCTGGGTCGTGTGGAACAACTGCGGCTTCGCCGTCATCCGCGACCAGCAGCTCGGCTACTTCGGAAAAGATCGCGAACTCGCCACCATGTTCAAGGGAAAGAGCGGAAAGCCCTTCAGCGCGGACTACGCCGCCCTGGCCCGCTCCATGGGCGCGGAGGGGCGGACGGTTGAGAAACCGGCCGACCTCGCGGGCCAACTGGAAGTCGCCATAGCCTCCCATCGGCCGACGGTGCTCGACGTGAGGGTGGATCCCGACATCCGACCCCTGGCCACGGGAGGCTGGGACCTTCCGCCGTTGCCGCCCCCCTTTCCGAACTTTGGGTGGGAAGAGGACTGAACCAATTCCCCAAAGTCGAGGGTTCATCTTAAAGAAATTAGGGCGGAGCGGAGAGTTGGAGAAAGGGTCGATGACTGGCAATGAGACCGGTTCCCCCCCATTCTTCTTTTGATCCCCCGGTCGGCCTGAGGAACCCTCACCTTCAGACCATCTTATCCAGCCTGAAAATCCGGACAGGGGGAGAAAAACAGCTGGACCGGGAGGCCCGGGAGATTCTTGTCGACGGTGGAGACGGCGTGCGTCTCCTCGGTTATTACACCGGTCAAAAGACGGGTTCTTCCCGTGGAATGATCCTCCTTCTTCACGGCTGGGAGGGAGGGTCCGACTCCACCTACATGATGACCACCGGAGGGTTCTTCTACCGGAAGGGCTATGATATTTTCCGCCTGAACCTCCGCGACCACGGCGACAGCCACCATCTCAACGAAGGTCTCTTCAACAGCTCCCTCATCGAGGAGACCCACAGGGCCGTTCAGAATGTCTCCGCGATGGAAGAAAACCTCCCTTTCTATATTGTGGGGTTTTCCCTGGGCGGGAATTTCGCCATGCGGATCGCCCTGCGAAACGACGCCCACCCTATCCGCAACCTCCGACATGTCGTCGCCATAAGCCCGGTTCTGGACCCCCGCAAGGCGACGGATGCCATGGACCGGGGTTTTTTCGTCTACCGGTCGTATTTTGTCAGCAAATGGAAGCGATCCCTGAGAAAGAAACAATTTCTGTTCCCCCATCGGTACAACTTCGATGACCTGATGGGATGCCAGACCCTCATGGAAATCACCGACCGCATCTTGCCCCGCTATTCGCCCTATCCGACCGCGCAGGAATATTTCCAGACCTACACCCTCACCGGCCGCAGGTTTTCCGAATTGTCCGTGCCGCTCCTCGTCCTGGCCGCGGCCGACGACCCCATCATTCCCGTGGAAGACTTTCTCCGGCTGGAGGGAAACCACCATCTGCGGGTCCAGGTGGAACGGCAGGGGGGCCATTGCGGCTTTTTGCGAAACTACCGTCTCCAGTCATGGGTACCGGAATTTATCCATCACGCCTCGCTTCATCGCGGCTGATGGTCCAGGGGAACGGGAAAGATGGACTCTGGTCTTATTCTTCTTTCCCGGATGACTGGGCGGCAGGAACATATTATAATTTCCAATACCAAAAGAAAAGGGAAAGGAGAGTTCCTGGAATGAGCGGAGACAAAGACAAGTTCCAATGCCAGGCCGTCGGTACCTGCGGTTATATCTACGATCCGGACCGGGGAGACAGGAAGGGAAAAATTCCCAAAGGGGTTGCTTTTGAAAATCTTCCCGCCGATTGGAAGTGCCCCTGCTGCGGAGCCGGTAAGGACCGGTTCAAATGCCTGGAGGAAGCATATTGTCCCGAGGAGAAAAAATAAGGTTCATCTCCAAATTCGTTGGTCGAATTTTTCATGAAAGCCTGCCAAGGGCCCGGAAGGAAAGTCAGATTGCGCAGCAAGCATCGGCGGGAGATCCGCTTTCCATGACCCCCGTTTCGGTCATCCGCAAAGCGCAGCGGGGGCGGGACAAGTAAGTTTCGAAGAAATAACCGATACCCCCGCCACCGGTGGGAAGAGATAGGCGCCTCATGATTGCAAGCGAGATGACTTTCCTTCAGGGCCCATGAAATTACAGGAAATTCTAAAAAGACCAGCTCTTTCGCTTTCAACGAATTTGGAGATGATCCAAAAATAATTCTTGGAGGACATCATCAAATGGCAACTCCACCCGGAATCATTGAGCTGGGATCCGACAACCGGCTGATCGTTCCCGATCACGTCACCATTCCCTTCATCGAAGGCGACGGCGTGGGGCCGGACATCTGGATGGCCTCGGCCAAGGTGTTCGATGCGGCGGTAAAGAAAGCCTACGGCGGGAAACGAGTCGTCCACTGGGTTGAACTTCTCGCGGGTAAGAAGGGCCACGCCAAGACGGGGCAATGGCTCCCGGAGGAAACTCTGCAGGGTTTCAAAAAATACCGCGTCGGAATCAAGGGACCTCTGGAAACCCCGGTGGGGGGCGGGATCCGCAGCCTCAACGTGACCATCCGGCAGAAACTAGACCTCTACGCCTGCATCCGGCCGGTCAAATACATTCCGGGAGTTCCCAGTCCCCTGCGGCAGCCGGAGAAGGTGAATATGATCGTCTTCCGGGAAAACATGGAAGACCTCTATGCGGGCATCGAATGGCCTGCCGGTACGCCCGAGGCGGCCAGGTTGGTTGAATTCCTCCGGAAGGAGATGGACCAGGAAGTCCGGACGGACTCAGCCATCGGCATCAAGCCCATGAGTCCATTCAACTCCAAGCGGCTGATCCGGATGGCCATCCGCTGGGCCATCGACCACCGCCACCCGAGCGTAACCCTGGTTCACAAGGGGAACATCCTCAAATTCACCGAGGGCGCCTTCCGAGACTGGGGCTATGAGCTGGCTCGCGAGGAGTTTTCGCGCCAAACGATCCGGGAGTCCGAGCTCCCGCCGGACGGCAACGCCGGGGGCAAGGTGATCATCAAAGATCGAATCACGGACGCCATGTTCCAGCAGATCCTCCTCCGGCCCGACGAGTACAGCGTGCTGGCCATGCCCAACCTCAACGGAGACTACATGTCCGATGCTCTGGCTGCCGAGATTGGCGGTCTGGGGATGGCCCCCGGGGCCAACATCGGCGATGGGATCGCGGTCTTCGAAGCCACGCACGGTACGGCCCCGAAATATGCCGGCCGGGATATGATCAATCCCGGTTCGGTAATCCTCTCCGGCGTCTTGATGTTTGACTACCTGGGCTGGAAGGAGGCCTCCGAGTTCATCCAGCGCGGCCTGCAGAGGACCATTCGGGCCAAGATCGTGACCTACGACTTGGCCCGCCAGCTCCAGGGGGCGACGCAGGTCAAATGCAGCGAATTCGGCCGGGCGATCATCGAAAACATGATATCGGGAGGCGCTCATGAGTAGGAACCTTGCGCTGAAAATCCTGTCCTCTCACCTGGTTTCGGGGAAGTTGTCTGCCGGGAAGGAAATTGGCATTCAAATCGATCAGACGCTGATCCACGACGCCACCGGGCAGATGGCCCTCCTTCAGTACGAAGCCATAGGGGCAGGAAGGGTGAAAACCAAACGGTCTTTGACTTACGCCGACCACAACACCCTCCAGGTCAGCTTCGAAAACATGGACGACCACCATTTCCTGGCCTCGGCCAGCCGGAAGTTCGGACTGTATTATTCGCGGGCCGGGAACGGTATCTGCCACCAGGTCAACCTCGAGCGTTTTTCCGTTCCCGGCCAGACCCTTCTCGGGGCGGACAGCCATACGACCACCGCCGGGGGGGTGGGAATGATGGCCATCGGCGTGGGAGGATTGGATGTGGCCGTGGCCATGGCCGGAGAGCCTTTCTATCTGATGATGCCCGAGGTCATGAACATTCGGCTGACGGGATCCCTGCCCCCTTGGTCTTCGGCCAAGGATGTAGCCCTGGAGATCCTTCGGCGGCTCACCGTATCCGGCGGACGGGGGAAGATTTTGGAATTCAGCGGGGAGGGAGTCAAGACCCTGAGGGCCACCGAGCGGGCCACCATCGCCAACATGAGTATTGAAACCGGGGCTATTACCGCCATTTTCCCCAGCGATGAGAACACCCGGTGCTATTTCGCTGCCCTGGACCGGCTTCAGGATTGGACCCCATTCGCGGCCGATCCGGAGGCCGCTTATGACGGGGAGATGACCATTGATTTGGACCGCATCGAGCCCCTGGTAGCCCGGCCCCACTCCCCGGACAATGTGGCGCCGGTCGCCTCCGAGGCGGGCAAAAAGATTCACCAGGTGGCCATCGGCTCCTGTACGAACTCCTCCCTGGAGGACATGTTGCGGGTGGCGGCGATCCTGAAGGGAAAAATCCTCCCCCCCGAAATGAGTCTGATCATCGCCCCGGGTTCCCGGCAGGTTCTGCGCGACCTCATCGACAGCGGAGCCCTGGCCGATATGATTGGAGCCGGGGCCAGACTGGTGGAAACGGCCTGCGGTTTCTGCAACGGCGTGGGACAGGCCCCCCGATCGGCAGGGGTTTCCCTGCGGACCTCCAACCGCAATTTTCCGGGGCGAAGCGGAACCCCGGACGCAAACCTCTACCTGGTCAGCCCGGAAACCGCCGCAGCCTCGGCCATCTCGGGGAAAATCACCGACCCACGCACCCTGGGAGCGCCGGTTCAGGTTTCCCTTCCGCAGAGATTCCTCGTCGACGACCGGATGATCGTGCCTCCGGCCCCGGAAGGCGAAACAGTGGAGATCCTCCGGGGTCCCAACATCCACCCCCTGCCCCAGTTCGGCCCCCTGCCGGAGGAGCTGGAAGGAGAGCTGCTCTTGGTCCTGGGAGACAACGTGACGACAGATGACATCGTCCCGGCGGGGGCCCAAATCCTCAAGCTGCGTTCCAACGTTCCCGCCGTCTCCGAATACGTCTTTCAGAACATCGACCCCTCCTTTCCGGCCCGGGCCAAAGCTTCGGGGACCGGGTTTCTTCTCGGGGGACGGAATTACGGCCAGGGCTCCAGCCGGGAGCACGCCGCCTTGTGTCCCAGGTATCTCGGAATTCGAGCGGTCATTGCCGAATCATTCGCCCGGATTCATAAGTCGAACCTGATCAATTTCGGAATTCTGCCCCTGGAGTTAAAGAACGCGGACGAGCGGTCCGCTTTTCGGCCGGGGGATAAGCTTCGCATGGTCAACCTCAGAGCCCTGATCGGCCATCGATCGATCATTCCCATCCAGAATCAGACCCAGGGCAAAACCGTGGAGGTCGGCCTGGAGGCGACCCCGAGGTTGGCCCAAATTCTTCACGCCGGGGGCCTGCTGTCCTACGCCCGGGCGAAACTGACTAAGAAATAGGGTTTTTAGCCACCAAGGGCACAGAGATCACAAGGAATAGAAATGAGGGATAATGGGTGAATGGAATATTGGAATGATGGGAAAAAAAGAAGCATTTAAAATCATTATTCCATTATTCCAATTTATATGATCCGCGTTCATCCGTGTCCCAATAAAAGCGGTGAGAGGTGAGGGGTTAGGGGTAAGGGGTGAAGAAGGGAAATTTCATTATCTTGATTTTGAACCTTTATTTTATCTGTGTTTATCTGTGTTCATCTGTGTCCAATATAAAATTCTTGGTTGCGCTACAGTCGCGTTGGCTTTATCCCTGTTCTTCCGCGTCCTGATCGATTAAAGGAGAGAATATGAAAAAGAACGGTTTGAGGAAAATCATCGTATCCGGAAACCCCCTCTCCCGCGGGAGGCAATATGGGGAAAAGGCGAAACCCTTGATCGAAAAAAGCGTGGGCAGGTACCAGGAGGCTTTCAAGGAGGTATCGGGGATCAACTGGAAAAAAGCCCTGGATTTTTCCCGGACCTTCGTGAAACGGATTAAAGAGTATGATGAGACCCTTCTCGAGGAAATGAAGGGAATGGCCAAGGGCTCGGGCCGCGCGCTGGAGGAAATTTTGACCATCAACCTGCGGACGGAGATCCTCTTCGGGGTGAAGAAACTGAAGGTCGGAGAAGGGTGTACATCATTCTGCGCCCTGTCCGAAATCACCCGGGAAGGGAACACCCTCCTGGGACAGAACTGGGATTACAAGCCCTTTGCCACGGAAACCATGCTGCTTCTACAGATCAACCAGGATACAGGCCCGGATATTCTCACCCTCGTGGAGGCCGGCCAGTTGGCCCGCATGGGCATGAACAGCGCCGGGTTGGGAATCTGCAATAACTACATCGAATGCGAAGCGGACGGGATGAACATGAACAAGGGGATTCCCACCCCCCTCATCCGCCGGCGGGCCTTAAATCACGAGACCTATCACGAGGTCATCGGCACGATTATCCACACGCCCCGTTCTTTTTCGGGCAACTACCTGGTAGCCACGGCAGAGGGGGAGGGCGATGCCGCCGACATCGAAGCCACCCCAAAAACTGCCTATTTCCTTTTTCCCAGAGACGGCCTCATCGTCCATTCCAATCACATCAAGGGCGCGGGGTCCGGATATGTGGGAACGCTCCGTCTGGGGTTGGAAAACAGCATCTACCGGGACCGCCGGCTGGAAACGCTTCTACGGAGAGAAATATGGAAGATCGACCCCGAGGAAATCATGCACTCCCTCAGGGACCACTTCGGACATCCCTACTCCATCTGCCGGCATGCGGATAAGCAGAAGCCCTGGTACGACCAGTGGCAGACCAATGCCTCGGTCATCATGGATCTAACCGCACGGGTCATGTGGATCGCCCCAGGCCCACCCTGCGAGCATGAGTACCAGCGCTTCACTTTCGATACCTAGGATGGATTCATTCCTTCCCATAGCCGCGACTCCCTGTATTTCGCGCGCCGATTCCACCAACCCTTAGGGAGTGCAGAAGGAAAAAGGGAGTGGACGGGGCCAAGGCGGGAGAGATTTCCGCGGCAAGGTACGGTTTGTAGGTCTGGTGCAAAAGCCTCAACGGGCGCCGAAGACCGGCCAGGAATCGGGACTTGGAGAGCCTGGGCGGCCTGCTGGGCATCAGGGATTGCGTCGATTCTGGGGAATGGTTTCACCCGTCTGGGGGTTTTGATAGCCCCCTTCCACCTTTGGCAGGACCACTCCCGTTTTGGGATCCATGACCCCGCCATGGGTCCCCGGGTAAAATTCTCCGGTTCTTGGATTCACAACCCCTTTTCCTTTCTCCCCGGTCGGAGGGACTGGCTGAGCCGGGGCTGGCAGCATCCCGGGGGGGATGGGCGTATAAGCTGGAGGCGCGGGGGAAGAAGGGGTCGGAGGATAATGCTGGGGAGGCATGGGAGGGAAGGCCTGGGCAAAAACCATGGATTCGCCGTGTGCGAGCAGAAGAAAAAAAATCGATACGAGGGCTACCCGTATTTTGATAAGCATTTTCGCACCCCGGCCTTTGATATAATTATACTACCCGAATGGAAGTCTCAGGTAGAGGGCTGAATTGTCCCTGTGGGGTTTATTCGAATTGAAGGAATGGGGAGAATATCCCCCCGCCGACATGCCAAAATCGGCGGGAGGGTTCAAAAAACATGTTGAGCTTAACGGCGCCTTTTCTTGGTCCGGGCTAATTTCTTTTTTCTGACCGGCCTGGCTCTCCCTTTTGTTTTCTTTGGTTCCGCGGTCTTCTTTTCCGCCAGGATTCTCTTGATTTCGCGCTTCTTGAGCTTGCGCAGGGCGATGAGCGCACCCTTTCTTTCCGCCTTGGGACTAATCTTCCCTTTTTCCCACAAAACCACGGTTCCCATGCTTACGCCGATGAGCATGCCCAATTCTTTCTGGGATAAGCCTTTTTTTACCCGGAGGGCCCGAATTCTTGCCGGCGAAAACCGTGCGATCTTGATTTCTTCCGGGGAGGATTCCAGTTTGAATTGCTCGCTGGCCCGCTGTACCTGTTCCTTGGTGATCCGGTTCAGGGTCCGGGCAAGGCGTTGGATTTCGGATTTGATCATGGATTCGATTTTGCCCACGATTTCCCCCCTTCATCAAGGTTAAATTGACTATAATGACTTTTTTATAATATATTCCTTTTTTCGAAAAATTTCAAACAATAAATTTAATGCTGATTTAGGCTTCCGCGCATTTTCATTTTCTGCCCGCCAGGAAGAAAAAGATCCTTGTTCTAAAAACCCCTTCTCAGTATACTTTCTTATTTAGGTTATTCCCGCCCCAATTAAACCTTTAAAAGGAGAGAGAGGATGAAGATTGTATGCCTTCTAGGAAGCCCGCGGGCCAAAGGGAACAGCTCCACCCTGGCCCAGTATTTCTGCAGCGCCGCCAGCTGAATTTTCAAGGGTGCCAGGCCTGCATGGCCTGCAAGACCAAGCTGGACAAATGCATCCTGAAGGACGAACTGGAGCCGGTCCTGGACAGCATCCGGAACGCGGATGTTTTGGTCATGAGCACTCCGGTGTATTTCGCCGATCTTACGTCGCAGCTCAAGGCTTTTGTGGACCGGACATACTCCTATCTGGTCCCTAATTTTCACAACAAGCCGAACCCGAGCCGCTTGTCACCCGGGAAGAAGCTGGTTTTCATTCAAACCCAGGGACAGCCCGATGAGAAAAAGTATGCCGATGTCTTCCCCCGAAACGAGGCTTTCTTCAAGTGGTACGGGTTCAAAGAAAACTATCTGATCCGGGCCTGCGGGGTCCGCAATCCGGAAGACATCCTGGGCAAAAATGAGGTCCTGAACCAGGCGGAAGAAGTGGCCAAGAAAATCGTGGGATAGAAGCCGCTACTCGATACTCGTTGCTGGTTACGGGTTGCTCGTTTTCGTCATTCGATGACGATGGTTCATGGGGGAAAACTTACCCGGGCATCTGTCACCAAACGAACCTGGAGAAGCCAATGCGGTAATCAAGGAGGGGGTTTTTGAGGATTTTGGTTCTCCTCATCGGAAGGGTTCACTAGCCCCCAGGCACTTTTCCATCCGGTTCATCCCTTCCACGATCTCTTCCAGGGAGCAGGCGTAGGTGATGCGGACGAATCCTTCCTGGAGAAAGCCCACCCCGGGCACCAGGCCGATTTCCGCCTCTTCCACCATGGCCGAGCAGAAATCCATGGATCCGCGGATTTCCTTGCCTCCGATCTTTTTTCCGAACCAGGAAGAAACATCGGGGTACACGTAGAAGGCCCCCTGGGGGACGTTGACCCGCAGCCCCTTCATTCCCTTGACCCGCTGCACCATGGTTTTTCTTCGCCGGTCGAATTCCTGCCGCATCTTTTCCACCGTATCCTGGGGGCCCCGGAGGGCCGCCACTCCGGCATGCATGCTGGGGGTGTTGGCCCCGCTGGTGAAGTGGCCCTGGATGTCCGACATGGCCTGGATGATTTCCCTGGGCCCGGCGGCGTATCCCAGCCGCCAGCCGGTCATGGAATAGGCCTTGGAAAAGCCGTTGACGGTGATGGTCTGCCGGTACACCTCCGGCGAGAAGCTGCCGAAAGAAACGTGCTTGTGACCGTCGTAGATCAGGCGACTGTAGATTTCGTCGGAGAGGACATAAAAGCGGTGCCGCACGGCCAATTCGGCGATTCCCCGGAGATCTTCTTCCTTCATGACCCCGCCCGTTGGGTTGTCGGGGTTACACAGGATCATCAGCTTCGTCCGGGGAGTGATCTTTTCCTTCACCCGTTCCGGGCGGAGCCGGAAATCATCCTCCATCCTGCGTTCGATGAGCACCGGCACCCCGTCGGCCAGCTTCACCTGCTCCGGGTAGCTCACCCAGCAGGGAACCGGGATGATCACCTCATCTCCCGGGTTTAGCAGGGCGATCATGGCTTCGATCAGCACCTGCTTGGCTCCATTGGACATCAGGATCTGCTCGGGCCGGTAGGCCAGGGAATAGTACTCCTTGAGGTGATCACAGACCGCCTCCTTCAGCTCCGGAATCCCGGCGACGGGAGAATACTTGGTGTATCCCTTAATGATGGCCTCCTGTCCTGCCCTGGAGATATGTTCGGGAGTGGGGAAGTCCGGCTCCCCGCTGCTGAAGGCCAGGACATCTTTCCCCTGGCGTTTCAGGTCCCGGATCCTTTGGGTCATGGCCTGCGTTCCCGATGGCTCCATCGCCCGCGCACGTTTGGATAAACCCATTCTTCTCTACCTCCAAAATTATTCTAGCCCATAACCACAGGGGAAAACATTCACGGCGTTAAAAATATGCCTGCCTGGAGCATAGCGAGTCCCGAAATCCCCCCTCCCCCTGAAGCTGTGAAAAAATTCAGGCAGCGGGAATTTGGGGGGCCTGGGGATGCCCGGGGAAGGGGAAATTTCCTTCCGCCAAAACAGGCGTTTATTTCTCCGTGGCCCGCCCGGTATCGAACCCACCGAAGCCCAAGGATCCTCTGTTTCGATTTATAAGAGTTTCCGCAAGTTGCCGACGTCGCTCTGCGGAAGACCGGGCAGTGCTTCACGGCCATGTATCTCCCGCCGGGTTTTGACGGAAGGAAATTTCCCCTTCCCCGGGCAACATAAGAGGCCTTTGCCCCCCGGTTCAATTTTTTCACAGCTTCCCTTTTAGAAAAGGGGGGGGCGAGGATTTTCTCTATTTGCTTCCCATTATAATCGAAAAAGTAGGTTTTCGCGGGGTGAGCTTTGTCCCGGAAATCGGGGAAGGCTCAAATCATCTCGCGCATGAGCTCGCTGAGGTGAACGACCCGGGTACCCAGGCCGGCACGGCGGGCGCCGTAGCTCAATTGGATGAGGCACCCCGGGCACTCGGTGGCCAGAATATCCGCTCCCGTTTTTTTGAGCATCTCCATTTTGCGGTCAAGGACTTTCATGGACTGCTCGTAATGCATGATGTTGTAACTGCCGGCCGCCCCGCAGCATCGGTCGGCTTCGGGAAGCTCAACATAGGAAACTCCGGGGATCCCTTTGAGCAGGTTCCGGGGTTCTTTGGTGATGCCCTGATAGCGGCTCATGTGGCAGGGATCATGGTAGGTGACTTTTCCGGAAAAAGGATGGCCAGGGGCCGCCCCGGGCAGGCGGCCTTGCATAAATTCACTGAACTCCTGCACCTTCTTAACCAGTTTCTGCGCCCGCTCCCGCAAAGCCGGATCATCGACAAAGAGTTCGGGGTATTCCTTCAGAAAGGCGGAGCAGCTTCCGCAATCGGTCACCACCACATCCGCATCGATCTTCTCCAGGATTTCCAAATTTTTCAGGGCCATCTTCCGCGCCGCCTCCAGGTCGCCGTAACCGTGAGCCGGCAGACCGCAGCAACCATTGTCCGCCACATGGACCGAAGCCCCCACCCGAACCAGCACTTCCAGCGTCGCCTCGCTCACCTGGGGCAGGACAAAATTGAACCCGCAGCCCACGAAGTAGGCCAACCGCAGCTTTGAGTGCGGCGGTTCCAAATTCAGCCGGGAGGCCCGTTCCCGGAAAAAGGAGGTGGGGAGGTTTTCCAAAATCCCTTCGACCTTGTCCAGGTCCTTTCCGAACCAGCTCAAAATTCCCATCGCCCTGGCGAGCCGGGTTGCTCCGGAATTTTTTCCCACGGCTGCCAGTCGTACGTAGGGAGCCAGTTTGGCGTGATCGGGGAGCAGGCGGTGGAAAAGGAAACGCATGAGCCTGGGCTGGCCCACCCGTTTGATGTACTCCGCCCGCCCGGCGATCACATTCCGGTCCGTCCGCACCCCCGGGAAGCAGTTGGCCACGCAGGCTTTGCAAAGGAGGCATTCGAAGAGAGGGTCCTTAAAGTCTTCCCCCATCTCCAGGGCTCCCTCCAGCAGTTTGCGCACATGCACGTTGTGCCCGCGGGCCACATTGCGCTCGTCTCCCGTAAGATCGAATATGGGGCAGTGGGCCTGGCAAAAACCGCACCGGTTACATTTCGAAACCTCATCGTAAATGGCTTTTAATGCCTCATCCATGTCCATCCTCAGTCCGCAGCTCTTTAAAAACCTTATACCAGATACCTGATTCCTGGCTCCTGACTCCTGAAACTTTTTTTACAGAATCGGGGGAAAAACCCCGGTGGGGTCAATCCTCTCCTTCAGAGGCTGAAAAGCCAGCTGATGTAAGGAGGTTTCAACTCTGGCGCCCCAGCTCTGTAGAAGGTTGCGATGGGCCAGGATTGGGGCTACGTACCCCTGCCCTGCCGGGACCAGATTTAGGAGATCCTTCACCAGATTTAGGGCCGTTTTCTCATGGACTGCCTCGGCGTACAGCCACATAACTCCATTGGCGCCATCGAGGGTCGTTTTCCCCAGGAGTCCATGATCATGAATCAGTCTCCGCAGGGCCACGAAAGTCCGGGGCCCCTGAACGACGGGCACGGAAATTTTTAGGAACAAAGGATCTCTCCACCCGCTCACGGGGGTCACCGCGGACCGAATTCCATCCAGCATCATATCCCTCCCGGTCCTTGCACCCCCCAACCCGCCGAACTCTCCGGCCAGCTTCAGAAGGTCTCTCTTCTGCCTCTCCACGGCCAGCGCGTGCCCTTCAAAGCCGATCATCACCCGGAAGCGGATCCCGGCTGAATCGGAAACGCCCGGGCCCCCGGCGAGATCCGTCACGACGACCGCGGAGGGGAGCAGAACCGACGAGCGCAGGGCGGCCAGGAATTTTTCCAGTTCCTCCAGGGTTCCGAAGACCAGGTCACAGAGCGAAGAAGCGTCCGGCCAGGGGTATACGCGAATCGTCACGGAGGTAACCAGACAGAGGCTCCCCGCAGACCCGATGAGGAATTTGGTGAGGTCATATCCGGAAACATTTTTAACCGTCTTTCCTCCAAAGGCAATCTCTCGCCCCCGGGAATCGACCCCCCGCACCCCCAGGACGAGATCCCGGAGCGCTCCATAACGGAGCCTCATGGGGCCGGAGGAGTTGGCCGCATACGCCCCGCCGATGGTCGCCCGGCTGGACCAGGGCGGATCCAGGGGGAGAAAAAATCTTTTCTCCTGGCCGGCCAGAAACCCGTTGATCTGATCCAGGGTCATGCCCGCGGAAACTTCCAGGTTGAGGTTCAGCGGATCGAAGTTCACCACCTTGTCCATTCCGGTGGTGTCCAGGGCCAGATCAACGCGCTGCGGCAGCATGCCCGTGCTCAGGCTGGTTCCTCCCCCGCAGGGGAAAACCGTCCGTCTGCCCTGGAAGGCCCGGGTCAGAATTTCCCGGGCTTCTCTCTCCCCGGCAGGTTTCTCCACCTGCTGAACCTCAACGCCCAAGGATTGCAGCCCCCAGACCCCCGGGGAAGCGTTTCCCGACTCATCCGGCAGGCTCGAGGGCAAATCCGTATCGGGAGTCAATCTTCTCTCTCCTTTCTCCCCACGCGGGTTCCGTTCTTTCCCCCATCAGGCCTGGGGGATCACCTTTCCCGGATTACAGACACCCTTGGGGTCGATCGCCGCCTTGAGGCTTCGCATCATCTCCAGGTCTGCACCCCGGAATACCAGGGGCATGCCCTTCAGTTTTTCCGTACCGATCCCATGCTCCCCGCTGATCGTCCCGTCCAGGTCGGCGCAAATCTTAAGAATCTCCATCCCGGCCTGGTGCACTCTCTCCATCTCTTCCGCATTCCGGTCATCGAAAAGGATGAGGGGATGGAGGTTCCCATCTCCGGCATGAAACACGTTACCGATGGGGAGCTTGTACTTCTGGGCCACCTGCTTTACGGCCGACAAGGCCTCGGGAAGCCTGGTGCGGGGAACGGTCCCGTCGCAAACCAGGTAAGATGGGCGCAGGCGGGCCACAGCCCCGAAAGCGCCCCGGCGTCCGGCCCACAGCTCGGCCCGTTCCCCCGCGTCCTTCGCCCGCCGCGTGCTGATCACCCCGTTTCTCCGGCAGATCTCCAGGATCTTCTCGGCCTGTTCGTCCATTCCATCGGACAGCCCGTCCAGTTCGATGATGAGCACCGCTTCCGCATCGGTGGGGTAACCGGCATGGACGGATTCTTCCACGGCGCGGATCACCAGGTTGTCCATGATCTCCAGCGTGGCCGGAAGGATTCCTTCTCCGATAATATCGGAAACCGTCTTCCCGGCATCTTCCAGGGACGAAAAGATGGCCAGCAGGGTCAACACCCGCTCCGGCGAGCGGAGGATCCGAACCATAATCTTGGTGGCAATGCCCAGGGTCCCCTCGGACCCGACCAGGAGTCCGAGAAGATCCGGTCCCGGGGCGTCGAGCGATTTGCCCCCCACCCAGCCCATCTCGCCGTTGGGCCAGACGAATTCGGCTCCCAGGATATGGTTGCTTGTGACTCCATACTTGAGGCAGTGGGGGCCGCCGGCGTTTTCGCCGAAGTTTCCCCCCAGCGTCGAAACCTTCTGGCTGGCCGGATCGGGCGCATAATAGTATCCCAAGGGCGCCAGGGTGTTTTGCAGGGTCAGGTTATAAACCCCCGGTTCAATGATCGCTCTTTCGTTCAGGACGTCGATCTCCAGAATCCTGTTCATCCGGGAAAGCTCGATCACCACCCCTCGGTTCAGGGGGATGGTGCCCCCGCTAAGGTTCGTTCCCGACCCCCTGGCCACATAACTGATTCCTTCCCGGTGGAGGAATTTGACCACCTGGGCTACTTCCTCGGCCGTTCGGGTGAAGACCACAAAGCCGGGGATTTCCTTATTCAATCCGGCATCATATTCAAAGACCGCCAGATCCACATCCTTCCAGAGGACATTGGGGGCGCCCACGATTTCCTGGAGCCTCTTCAGGGTTCGATTTTTCTCCATGAGAATAGCCTCATTCAAATAAAAAATCTTAACCGCAGAGGTCGCGGAGCACGCAGAGGCAGAAATGGCCAAATGATCAGGGTCAGGATGCAAGGGGGAAAGCGGCCCTTTTTCCAACCCTTCTCGCGAGGACAATACGGCCAAGGGGCATTAAAGGAACGATCTCTGCGCTCTTTGCTTCCTCTTCGTTCATCCTCTTGTGTTCAATCCCCGAGGATTGAAAGGCAAAGAGGAGTCCATATCCATAAAATGAATTTCCTTTTTTTTTCTTACCCAGAAAAAGCTCTGCGGTCTCTGCGTACTCTGCGGTTGATTTTTTTTCAGCCCCGAGGGCGCAGAGACTTTTATAATTTCCTAAGCAAAAATAAAACCCTGCCTTCTATCTGCAAGGCGGGGTTGGGGAATTTCTTTCATCAGCTCCTCCGAGATTGATGAGGAGAAGGCCAAAATGATATGGAAAATAACACCCGGAGGGGTAAAAAACAAGGATTTTTTGAAAGCCGGCCGAGGGGCTGCTATAATAAAAAAAATTAACCACAGAGGTCACAGAGCACGCAGAGATAATAATGGATAAAAGCTCAAGGCCCGGGGCATGGGGAAGAAGGACAAAACTCCTAAAGGGCTCTCAGAAAAGGATCTCTGCGTTCTCTGTTTCCTCTTCGGTCATCCTCCTGTCTTCATCCGCTGAGGATCCAGAGAAGACAGCGTTTTGATTCCCCAAAAGGAGAAAAGAACCACCCAGCGCAGAGATCCGGGAGGACGCTGAGGGAATCAAATATACATAAAATGATTCGCGTTTTTAGTCCTTAGGAAGAAACTGCTCTGCGGTCTCCGCGTGCTCTGTAGTTGATATCTTTTTCTTCATCTCCGAGGGGGGCACAGAGACTTTTACAATTTCCTATGCAATGCAAAAAACTGCCACGAGGAGGGAGAATGAACCTTGGTCTTAGGGCCCTGGGGATAGTCTTTTTCTCAATTCTTTTTTCGGCTTCCATGGGGTCCAGCCAGGAGTCGGGAACGGCGAAGCCGCTGAAGGTGACGAGTCCGGCCTACGAAAATAATAAAACCATTCCCTCCAAATACGGGTGCGATGGAGTCAACGTGAACCCGGCGATCCGAATCGAGAATGTTCCCCCCGGAGCAAAATCCCTGGCCCTGCTTTTTGATGATAAAGATGCCCCCCGCAAAACATACGTCCACTGGATTGTTTGGAACATCGATCCAGCGGTGAAAGAGATCCAGGAGGATTCGGTTCCCGCAGGCGCGGTTCAGGGCCTGAACGACTTCAAGAAGAACACCTATGGAGGCCCCTGCCCCCCAACCCGCCCGCACAGGTACGCATTGCTGGTCTATGCCCTGGACGCGCGCTTGAATCTGGACCCCAAATCAGGGAAGGTTGAACTGGAAAAGGCCATGGAAAGGCACATTATTTCCAAGGGACAGTTGATGGGGGTTTACAGGCGGGAAAAGAAAAAATAACCAAATCGGAACAAGACAAAGGCTTTTCTCTCGCCCGCTTCGCCCTGAACCATATTAGGTTCATGGGCTTCGCTCGAGCCCACAGAGAACTCAGAGAAGGAAAAACTATTTCGGCGGGTATTTATTAAAGGTCTCATAATAATGATCACATCGCCATCTCAAAACCCCGTCATTCCCCGGCTTGACCGGGGAATCCAGAGAGGCACTGGATGCCCGCTTAAGACCTGCGGGCATGACGCGGAAACAATAATGGAACTTTAGGGTGTTTCAAATCAATAATGAAACCATTAATAAAAAGGTGTGATCTCTGCGTTCCCTGCGGCCTCTGCGAGAGAAAATTTTTTTTATTCACTTTTTCTTCGGTTTTCTTCCCGGCCCCGGAGGGCCGGCGTAGGCCTGGACGATTTCCATGAAACGCCCGGCCTCTTCGCCTTCGATCTCCAGGTTCATATCCTTCCAGTGCCTTCTTCGAACCGCCACCCGGCAGAATTCGCTTGCCTTCCCCCGAATCCGGTTGCCCGCATTCTCTTCTCCCATGGCCCACAGCTGACCCGATGGGAGGAAAAGCTCCAGGCGCAGGGGAGAGTCGGGCATGGGGATTCCATTCACCTGGTAGGCAAAAGACCGGGCCAGGTAGGCCAGGAGGGCCACGTGGCGAAGTCGGTCGGTATCCTCCGGCTCCACTCCCACCGCATCAAAGCAGTCAAGCCCGTGGGCCCAGGTCTCCATCAGGCGGGCGGTGGCGAAGGCCCGGGCCCCCATGGGGCGGGCAAACCAGGGGATTCTCTGCTTGGGGTCGCATTTGGCGAGTTCTTCCATCATGACCGCCCGGGCGCTCCGCCACCAGGGGAGGAGTTGGGAGCACTTCATGGCTCGCCCTTTTTCCACGCCGATCTCCGTGAATTTGAATAAAACCTTGGCGGCAATCTGCAGCGGCGTATGATCCCCCCGCATGAGCGCCGTGGCCACTTCGTCAATGTGGGCGATGTGGGAGAGGGAATCCCTCACATTCCATCCCTCGGCCGGAGTGGGCAGGTGCCACTGGGCCTCCGTCAGGGTGGATAGAAACCGGTCCAGGGCCTCCTGTTCGGCTTTCAGGTCAGCGAGGATCTCTTTCATGGAAAGAATCTCCCGGTCTGTGATTCATTCTTCTCTAGAGGGTTCCCGTGGGGGCGGTTTGCGACCCGCCCCTACGGATAATTCTCATAAATCACCCCCACCCTCACCCTCCCCCATCCAGGGGGAGGGAATTTCTTATCTATTTCAATATGTTTACCCTCTCCCCTCGCGGGAGAGGGCAGGGTGAGGGGGAAAAGGCTACGGTTAGAGGGGTTCGAAGTGATCGATGTCCAGGATGGTGTTCGTCGGTTCCTTGGCAAAAACCGGCTTCACCTTCAAACCGATCTTCACCTTTTCCGGCCTGATGCCTTCCAGAATATGGACCATGGGGGTGTCTGCCCCCGCCAGTTTGACCATGGCCAGAATAAAAGGCGCTTTGCGGGGCAGGTGCCTGTCGTCGTACCGGACCACCGTGTAGTTCGTCACCTCCCCTTCGTTTTTCAGCTCCACCCAGTTTTCCCGCACGTCCTCCATGCAGAGGGCACAGGTTTGCCGGGGAGGGACAAAGACCTTGTTGCAGGTCTTGCACTTTACGCCCAGGATTTTCTTCTGGTCCCGGAGGGTAGTGATAAACCGGGAACCCACTTTCCCGGCAAAGTAGGTGTAGGGCAGGGCCATTTTCCCTTCTACGGTGAAACAATCGGCTCGATCAAAATCTTCCGGCATCTTTCCCTCCTTTATTCAAAAACCATTTCACCGCAGAGCACGCTGAGACCGCAGAGGATAACAAGTTTCAGGTTATGGGTTTCACTTTGCAATATTCTTCTCTAGGCCCGGTGAGGACCAATCCGGAAAATGTTGATACTTTGTAAAAAGATTTAATCCTGAAAGCCGGCCCCTCAAATCCCCCCAAACCCCTTGTATTTTTACATCTATTATCTCTGCGCTCTCTGCGTGCTCCGCGGTGAATCGTCTTTAGTCATCGATTTCGAAATATTGAATATCGTGGATACTGCCCGTGCGGTGCTCGGCCCACACGGGACGCAGGCGGGTTCCCTTCTCCTCACCCCACGCTTCCTTGACCTGAAAAACCTGGTCCCTTCGCAAAAGGTGCCAGAAGGTTTCATTCCCCTTGCACCCGTCCAGGAGCACATGGATGGAACCGTAAGGGGTCTCCCGGGTCTCTCCGGTCAGCGGATCGGGGCTGGCATAGTAAACCACGTCCATGACCATGAGATGGCCCTTGGGGCCCACCTCCTTCCACCCCGTCGCCCGCACCCGGCATTCCGCGCAGACCTCTCGGGGAGGAAGCTGGAACCGCCCGCATTTGGGGCATTGGTTGGCCATGATTTTCTTATCTTTCAGGCCGTTAAGAAATTTACCCATTACCGGCCCGGTGGCGAATTTCTGATCCACCGAGATGGTCTTGCGCAGGACGATGAGCTCCTGTTCCGCCGCCTTTTCCCCGGGGGGGACATAGGGGGCGAAGATCTCTCCCAGCTTAAGGGCCAGCTTGGCATCCCCCGCGACCGCCGCCCTGCCTGCGCTCAGCAAACTCATGGCGTCGGTCTTTCCCAGCATGAGGGCCACCCAGTCCGTGGCCTGGGCCTGGAGTTTCACGGAGAGGTTTTCGGCAAGGCCTTCCTTGACCGCGCATTTTCCGCCCTGGATGACGGCGGTCCACTTGCCCCCGTCCTCCCCCCCGATGTCATAACCGATGGAGACACCCAGGCCTTCAGCTCTCTCCGGCTGGAACCTCTTTTCCAGGGTGCCGAACATGTCTAGGATATATTCCTTGGTGGTCAACTCCCTTGGAGGAGGAACATACTTGCGGAACATCTTGCCCGTCTTGGCCAGGGCCCCGAAGTCCCCTTCCACCTTGAACTTGCCCGAGCTGAAGGCCTTCATGGCGTCCACCTTCCCCAGGTTGATCCCCACGAAGGTCTCGCCGTCGGTGGTGGTGACGGTCACGCAGCCGGAAAGGTTGGGAGTTTTCTCAATCTTTATCTTCTTATCCTTGACCGTCAGCTTCCACTTCCCCTCCCCCTGGATGTCATACCCGAAGGAGGCGTCGATGCCCTCCGCACCCTCCGGCCGGAAGCGTTCGGGCATGGTACTGAAGAGGTCTTCCACTTTCACGCCGAAATATTCGCTCATGTCATTCCCCCCATCCAGTCAGCTCTTTTTCCAGAAGGAAGAGGACCGTCCATATGGTCCCCCCGAATCCAGAGGCTAGGGCATGCCGAACCGGCTTGGGGATCTGATGCCGGCCCGCATCTCCCCGAACCTGGAGGGCCGCTTCCGCCACCCGCGCCGTAGCCGTCGCCCCGATGGGATTCGCGGCCACAACCCCCCCCGACGGGTTCATGGGGATTTTTCCCCCGATCATGACCTCCTTGTTTTCCACAAGCTTCAGGTGCTCGTCCCCTTCCAGGAGGAAAAAGTCCCGCAGCCAATCCACGCCCCACCAGGCCGAAGGGTCGTACATCTCGAAGACATCGAAATACTCGAGCGGGTCCTTGATCCCGTTTCTTTCGAAAAGATTTCGGGCGGCAAAGTGATGGGTGCTCTCCGGCGGTTCCAGTCCGAAAACATTGAAAGTCTCTTCCCGGTGGATGGTGATGTGATCCCGAATCCAGACCGGCTTCTTGGAAATTTCCTTGGCCCTCTTTTCTTCCGCCAGGATGAGGGCGCAGGCCCCGTCGGACTGGGAGCACATATGGATCAGGCGAAGGTCTCCCACCAGCCTGGGAGAGGTTTCCATCAGGCTTTCCATCTGGTCGAATTCGAGGCCGAAAGCACGGTGGGAGTTGGGGTTCAGGCAGGCGTGTTTGTCCATGATGATCCGCATGGTCATGGCCGCTCGCTTGGCCCGGTCTTCCCCGAACTCCTTGATCATCCTGGCCGCCGTATGGCCGCTCAGCGCGCCGGTCAGCAGGTTCCTGGCCCACAGGGGATCGGCCATGTTGGTGATCCCGCCCGTGGTGTGCCCCTCCTGGAGCTTTTCAAACCCGATGGCCATAACCACGTCGTACATGCCCGAGGCCGTCAGGTTGTCCGCCGCAGCCACCAGGGTGGAGCCCGTCGTTCCTCCGGTGGTGATCCGGTAGCCACCCTTTCCGTATCCCCCGGTGCCCAGCACATGCCACAGGTCCGGCTGGTGGACCATCTCGAAGAGCTCCATGTTCCCGTGGACCACGCAGTCTACATCCCGGATGGAGATCCCCGCATCCTTCAGGGCCAGCCGGACCGCCTCCTGGACCATCTCCGGCTGGTTCACGTCTTCCCGGTGGCTGGAGTACTGGGTCTGGCCGATCCCCACGATGCCCACGTTCCGATTCTTCTTCCCATGTGCCATCGATGCCCCCCATCAAATTGCGGATTCCGGATTTCGGAATGCGGAATTAAAAGAGCGAAAACAATTTGCTCTCGCAGAGGCCACAGGGTACGCAGAGTTAAAGCTCCCTGAAATACTATTCTAAAAAATATTTCCCTTTCTCTGCGCTCTCTGCGGCTCGAGCGAAGCCCATGAACCTAATATGGTTCTGGGCGAAGCAGGCGAGAGAAATGCCTTTATGTTTCGCAGAGCCCGAAACTTCGTTGTTTATCCTTTTTCCAGAATCACCACCGCCTGGTGCTGCCCGGCCGCGCCGGTGGTCCCATGGGCCAGGGCCCTCCGGACCCCCTCCGCCTGACGCGAGCCGGCTTCCCCGCGAAGCTGGAGGACGGCTTCCGCGGCCCGCGCCAGGCCGCCCAGCATAACCGGGTTTCCGTTCAGCATCCCCCCGGAGAAGTTCACCCGGTGTTTTTCCATCCCCCCTGCGTCAATCCAGCCGCCTCCCTTTCCCTCCTCACAGAGCCCGATTCCCTCGGCCCACATGGGTAGCTGGTAGGCTACGGCATCGTTCAATTCAAAGAGGTCGATCTCTTTTCTGGGATCTTTGATTCCGGCCATGCGGTAAGCCTTCTCGGCCGCTTTTTTCAGGGAGAAATTGGAAACCAGGTCCTTGTCCCCCAGGAAATAGGTGTCCATGCAGTTGCCGAAGCCGGTGATCCAGACGGGCTTGTCCGTGAATTCCCTGGCTCTTTCTTCATTGCTCAGGAGAAAAGCCACTGCCCAGTCGGTCACCGGGTAATGATGAAGCTCCCGGACCGGGTCCGCCAGCATGGGGGATTTCATGACCTCTGCCTCGGTCACCATCTTATTCTCCCGGGCAAAGGGATTCCGGGCCCCGTTCTTCCGGGAGCGAACGACGATCTGGGCCAGGTGTTCCTCCCGGATCCCTGATTTGGCCATGTAGGCCCTGGCCTGGAGGGCATTGACATTGGTGAAGTCCATCCCCAGGGGGCGGCAATAGAAGGGGTCGAAGGCCAGGTTGGTGCACATTCGCCGGCTCTCGGACTGGGACTCCTTGCAGTGACCGGCCAGGAGGACCACCTCATCGTGCCCGGAAAGAATGCAGGCCATGGCATACCCCAGGCCGTTGATCCCGTCCTGGGCCATCTTCTCTTCGCCCCGGTAATGGGCCCCCACCACATCGGTCATGGCACTGTCTGAAATCGTCCGGGCGTCGAAGACGTCATCGGAGCAGGTGACCACGTTGCGAACCCCTTTTTTCAAGTCAAAGGTCACTCCGGTCTGCTTCAGGATCTGCTCCACGCAGTCCAGGACCATTCCCTGAAAACGTTTGTACCAGATGTCCGGCTCATTCTTGATCTGGGCCACCGCACAGATCGCAACCCTTCTGGCCATAAATTACGAACCTCCTTCTTGAGCCATAGAGAACACAGAGATCCCAGAGGATTAAAAGAAATGGAATAATGGAATGATGGAATCATGGGCAGGAAAATGAGCGATAAGAATCCAACATTCCAATCTTTCAGCCTATTTCTCTGTGCCCTCTGTATTACAGTTTTGCGAAGTCTTTAAATTTTGTTAGGCAAAAACCATCCCCCCACCCTAACCCTCCCCCTCGAGGGGGGAGGGAAGGGAGGGGGTGGCTCCTTGGGTTACAAGTTAAAAGTTAATCGTTTCTTTTGGTTGCGGCGCAGCCGCCCTGTGTTTATCTGTGTTCATCTGTGTCCCATTAAGTCTTTTGTCTTTAAGTCTGTTGCCCATATGAATCCGTGTTTATCCGTGTTCATCCGTGTCCAATATAAAATTTTAGAAGTAGCAGTTCCAAAAATCTCCCCGCTTCACAGCCCGGAGGATCGAGTCTTTATTCCTTTTGGCTTCCAGCTCGATCCAGGCCCGCCCGATCCCTTCCCGGCTGTGGGAGTCATCGGCGGCGATCTTGGGATAGGGAATCTCGGGGATCTCCCACTCTTTGCAGCGGAAACCCTTGGAAGTAATCTCCACCGCGTCCAGGGGAAACATCCCGGCGCCGGCACGGATCCGCTCCAGCATCTGCTCCAGGGAAAGGTTGTAGTCTGCAAGGTGGTTGAAGACGTGCAGGACTTCCTTCTCCCCCATGATCCGGCTCACATGGACGTATCCTTTCACAAAGACGGTCAATTCCACCCCGGGAAAGAGGAGCATGTCCGACTTCACCTTTTCATAAATTCCGTCGGTTCCCGGCTTCAAAAGGTAGTCATGATCCGTGAAGGCGATAAAATCGAATCCCTGCTCCTGGTAGGCATCGGCTGCTTCCTGGGGAGTGAGTTTTCCGTCCGAACAGGTGGTGTGAATATGCAGGCCTCCCTTGAGCAGCATCTCGAAAACCCGGCTAAATCCCTTTCAATCCGAAATCCGCATTTATCCTTTAACCAGTAACTAGTGTGGCGTCTCAGAAATACGTTGAAAAAGTCGGACCCCGTTGCCAGGAGCCGAGGCTCGGACCGCTGCGCTTGCCAAAATATTTGGTGGTGCCTCCTGAGCCCACGGAGATCTTACGATGCATAGAGCTCCAAAGCCTGCTTTTTGGGTATTTACGGAGGCGCAGCTTTTGTGCCCGCGTTCCTTTGCGGAATCTCACGGATCCCTGCTGAAGGAGGCTTTTACCCAGCTGATTTTGGCGGCGCACATCGGTCCGAACCTCGACTCCACAGGGCGATTTATTGGCATTATTTTTGAGACATAACACTAATAACGAGTAACCAATAACATTTTTTTCATTCCGAATTCCGCATTCACCTGAACCCTTCTCCCAGGAGGTTCAGGGCGATCTTCCGGCGCTGCATCTCCGACGTGCCGTCCCGCAGATCGCCCAGCTTGGCATCCCGGTAAAGCTGTTCTGCCTTGCAGCCTTTGAGGAATCCATGTCCCCCGTGGATCTGGACGGCATTGGCGGCGCACCAGGTGGCGGACTCCGACAAAAAGAGCTTGGCGATGGAAAGGTCGGAGTCCGCATCCATTCCCTCATCCATCATCCACGCCGTCCGGTACAGGAGAAGACGGCCGGTGTCCACGAACATCTGCATGTCCGCCACTTTGAAGCTGATCTCCTGGAAGTGGGCAATGGGTCTTCCGAAAGCCTGCCTTTTCTGGGCATAAAGGACCGCTTCTTCCAGGCAGGCCTGAGCCACCCCCAGACTGTAACCAGCGGAGGAAAGGCGGCCGAAGTGCTGAACTTTTTCCAGCAGAGCATATCCTTTCCCCTCTTCTCCGAGCAGCCCGCTCCCGGGGAGGATGCAGTCCTGAAGGATCAGGTCGGAGGTCGGTGAGCCCCTCGCTCCCAGCTTATCCAGCGGGGGGCCGGCGGAAAAACCGGGGGTTCCTTTTTCCACCAGGAAGGCGCTCATTTTCTGGTTTGGAACGGCCTGGGTGTCGGTGACCGCCATGACCACCGCCCAGTCGGCGATGGGACCGTTGGTCACCAGGGCCTTGGTCCCGTTGAGCCGGTAGCTGTTTCCTTCCCTGCGGGCTTCGGTCTTTATGGACCCGGTATCCGACCCGGTCTGGGGCTCAGTCATGGCCCAGGCAGCCATCTTTTCGCCCCGGACCAAACCCCGCAGGTATTTCTGTTTCTGCTCCTCCGTCCCGAACAGGTTTACGGCCATTCCCGGCAGGAGACAGCCGATTCCGCTGGAAAGGAAAGTGGAAGGGCAAGAGCGGGCCAGCTCTTCCCAGGCCAGAACGCAGGTCAGCAGAGGTTTTCCTTCTCCCCCATATTGTTTCGGGAAGGGCAGGCCGAGAAACCCGATTTCCGCCAGCCCTCTGTGGTTTTCAAAGGAGAACGCCCCTTCCCGGTCGATTTTCATCGCCCGGGGAACAATCTCCTTTTCGCAGAAGGCCCGGAAGTCACTCTTGAACTTCTTCTGTTCTTCCCTCAACTCGTAATCCATCGAAAGCTCCTGTCAGCTAAGAGCTATGAGCTATTTCTTCCCTACACCCTATACCCGACACCCTACACCCTTTTTCTGTTTCCTGCCCCCTGCGCCTTGCACCCTGCACCCTCTTTAGATCGGTTTTCCCGCCGCAAAGATGGACCGGGCGATGATGAGGCGCATGATCTCTGAGGTGCCTCCGCCGATGGATCCCAGGCGGGAATCCCGGTAGAGTCTTTCCACCGGGTACTCGTGCATGTACCCGTATCCCCCGTGTATCTGCACGGCGTCATGAGCCGCTTTCATGCCCAACTCCCCGACAAAGAGCTTGGCCACGGCCGCCTCCACCGGGTTGATCCCTTTCCCCTGGTCCTTCAGCCAGGCAACCCGGTAAATGAGCAGACGCATGGCTTCGAGGATGACTTTCATGTCCGCCAGCTTGTGCTGGATGGCCTGGAAGGAGGCGATGGGACGATCGAACTGCCTGCGCTCTCTGGCATAGGATACGGAGGCCTCCAGGGCATATTCCAGGCCGCCGAGAAAAGGGGCCATCAGGGTGGACCGGTCCCACTCCACCGTCCCCAGGGCGATTAGAAATCCGTCCCCTTCTCTTCTGAGGATGTTTTCCGCGGGCACCGGACAGTCGTCAAAAACCAGTTCGCCCGTGGTGGAGGCTTTCACCCCCATTTTTTTCAGCTCCCGGCCCACGGAGAAGCCGGGGTAGTCCTTCTCCACGATGAAAGCCGAGATGCCGGCCCCTTTCTTCTCCCTGTCCGTGACCGCGATGATGACCATCACGTCGGCGATGGGGCCGTTGGTAATGAACATCTTGGTCCCGTTCAGATAATAAGAGTCCCCTTTCCGGACCGCGGTGGTTCGCACCGAGGCGGCATCGGAACCGGCTCCCGGCTCGGTGAGGCCCAAGGCCCCCACCCATTCCCCGGAAGCGAGCCGGGGGACATACTTCTTCTTCTGCTCCTCGGTTCCGTGACGGATAATTGTGTCTCCGCAGAGATACGTATGGGCTCCCCAGGCCAGGCACAGTCCGCCTTCCGCTCCTC